>Ga0153954_1000035_pt1 | contig 135725 bp, 148 predicted proteins | sample TSFL038MetaG_FD_102277 | JGI IMG/M metagenome (GOLD analysis project Ga0153954, IMG submission 102277) | Attine ant fungus gardens microbial communities from Florida, USA - TSFL038 MetaG | ecosystem: Host-associated > Fungi > Mycelium > Unclassified | place: USA: Florida, Wekiwa Springs State...
CTCTCGTGGAGACAGCGATGTATCGATTCAAGCAGCTGACAGGGGAGCGATTGAAAAGTAGGAGGTGGGAAAACCAATGTTCAGAAGCTGACATTAAGTGCCTGGTAATCAATAAAATGACAAGACTTGGGATGCCGGGAGGTTATTGGGAAGAGGCGGCCTAAGCGGCTAGACGGTAGGAAAAAATCATCTCAAAAGCGTTGCTTGGCTTGCACTACTTATGCAACATGGCCTCTTATTACATAGATAATCCTGAAAAATACACCATAAAAGCCATTTATGAAGAAACGTTCGAAGATGCATTGAAAGCGGTTAACTCTATCCACCCAGGCAATGACAGAGGCGAAAAATGAAACTACTTATCTGCTTCAGCGTACTTACAGCCATGTTTTCTTGCTCATCTTTTACCTCTCAAGAACCTGACTATGAAAAATTAGCAAATGCAATTACAGCTAAAACCGCTAAAAAACTGGAAAAAGAGAAGGGCTTAATCCCCTTGGGAACAGGGGGCAAATGATGATGATCGGATTCAACTACTATCATGTGGTCGATGTTAACGCTGCTAGACGTCTTTTAGTCGACTCTGTCGAGGAGTATCTGTCAGCAATTAATGCCAGTGAAGAAGTGAGGCCTTATCTCCATGAATATCCTTTTACAGCTCAAAACGTTGAAATCGACATCTATTTTTACGGTCCTGATAGACATAAGGTCCCTGCGGGTGAAATTATGATTGCAGCGGCCAAACGAGGGAAATTAACTTACTATATCGATGTCCCCGAAAAATACGACTTAAAAGCTATCTATGAAGAGACTTATGAAGATGCCTTGAAGGCAGTTAACTCAACAGATCATGAAGGCTGACTCTATCACCTTCTTTATGCAGTAAAATGTTTATTGTGTGATCGCAGGGCTTCATTTTTGAGGTTTAAATGCATTTCCAATCCAAAGCCCCACCTCAACTGAAAGCTAACGGCTTTTGACCGATTTTAAGGGAATAGCAAGACATCGATTTCAAGACGACGGGATTTCGGATGAAAATGGCCCGAATTTAGACTGCAGCTCTACTTGGTAGGCTGCAGTCTAAATTCGGGCCATTTTCGCCGAAAGACCAAGTCTTAAGTTTGCTCGGAACTGGAGTCGAACCAGCACGCCCGATAAAGAGCAAGGGATTTTAAGTCCCTAGTGTCTACCATTCCACCATCCGAGCGATGGGTAAAGGGAACCAAAGTTCCCTTTTGGGTATTAATCTTCGCTTATTAGCGGAGGATTGTCAAATGGATCTTCTTCAAGCTCTGGAACCTCGCTATGTGTATGGCGTGGTTTCCTCACTCTTTCTTCTGAAGAAGACTCTTGAGACGTTGTCCTAAATAGGAGATCGTCTGACTCATCAAATTCTCCTGTTCCTGAAAAAAAAGGGCGCTCTTGTTCAACAGCGACTTCTTCTTTTTTGGCTTCTTCCTCTCTATCGTAAAAAGCACCTTTGAATTGCTCTTGATCTCGATAGCGAGCAAGCGTCTCTGAAATCAGAGTCGGAGGCGGCGCAATCAACCTTGGAGGCGGAGGCAGCTCGCCACCTTCAACAGGTTGCTCAGCAGCTACTTTCGCATCGCCTTCATCTTCACGATCACGACGACGTCTTGAAGAACGACGATTCCGTTTTCTTTCGTTTTGAGAGGGTTGTTGTTGCTGGTCTTTTTCTTCGCTCTTCTTTTCTTCAGGACGTTTTTCTTCCTGTTCTTTTACCTCTTTTGGAGCATGCTCTTTATGAGGTTTTTCTTTACCTCCAGAAATTTTGATCGACCGGTCGATGCCTGATGTTTTTAAAATCAATCTAGGCTCACGGACTTCTAAAACTTCAAAGTCGGTTGTAGGAAGAAGAAACGGTTTTGGTTTCTCTAAGGAACGGAAAAAATGGGTCGTTCCAAAAGTAACTAATTCTACGGCATCAACAAAATATTCTTCTTGTGACGCCCCTTTTGTGTTTCTCAAGACCAGTTTGCACCCATCTTTTGGGGTGATTACAGTCTCGATGATCGGTTCACGGGTATAATCCACTAATAAACTCTCTATCGGTTAGGAGACAGATGCCATATAAAGGATCAGATCAACAATCCTTGTAGCATATCCCATCTCGTTGTCGTACCAGGCTACCACTTTGAAAAATCTATCATTCAGTGCAATACCGGCCTTCCTGTCGAAGACTGATGAGTATGTGGAGCCTATAAAATCGGAAGATACAACTTCCTCTTCAGTATAACCTAAAATTCCTTTCATTGCGCCGTTGGAAGCATCTAGCATGGCTTTTGCAACTTGTTCTTCTGTTGCAGGCTTTGCAAGTCTAACTGTTAAATCGACGCAAGATACATCAAGCACAGGCACTCTGAAAGACATCCCCGTTAACTTACCCTTCAATTCAGGAAGGCAAAGGGTAACAGCTTTTGCTGCACCGGTTGATGCAGGGATGATGTTGCCTGGACCACTACGACCACCGCGCCAATCTTTCTTCGAAGGACCGTCAACTGTAGGTTGTGTCGAAGTGAGAGCGTGAATGGTGGTCATCAACCCCTCTTCAATTCCAAAGTTGTCAAGCAACACTTTAGCGATTGGAGCAAGGCAGTTAGTCGTACAAGAAGCGTTAGAAACAACTAAATCTTCTTTTGGACGATATTTTTTTTCGTTTACACCCATTACAAAAGTTGGGACATCACCTTTTGCAGGAGCTGAAAGAATAACTTTCTTAGCACCAGCTTGTAGATGTTTTTCCAATTCTTCTTTAGAGGTAAAACGTCCTGTAGATTCAACTACAAAATCAACACCCAATTGCTTCCAAGGAAGCTCTTCAGGTTTTGGAATAGATGTAACTTTAATTTTTTTGCCATCGATGATCAGATTATCGTCTTGATGGGTGATCTCGTATGGAAAACGGCCATGAACAGTGTCATATTTTAAAAGATAGACCATATGGTCAACATCAATGATGTCATTGATGGCGACTACTTCAATGTCTTTTCTTTTGAGAGCTTGGCGTAAGAATAGGCGGCCGATCCTTCCGCAGCCATTAATTGCAACTTTGATAGTCATGTCGAAAGTCCCCTTATAGGGTTGGAAAGGAATAAACAGAGCCTCTCTCTTCGAGAGGCCCTAAAGCAGGTCATTAAGCGCCGAGGTATTCAACGATGCAAGTTTCTGCATTGTCGCCTACACGGTTTCCAAGACGGATCAAACGTGTGTAACCACCGTTTCTTGAAGCAAAACGTGGACCAATTTCATTGAAAAGCTTGCCGATCACTTTACGATCAGTGTTATAAGCAGAAAGATCTCCAGCTTTAACTGCGCGAGCTTCTTTTGGAGACAACTCGTTATAACGGATCATCAACTCTGCGATGGCGCGACGACGGCTTGCCAATGTGTTTTCTTTTGCCAAAGTTACCATTTTGTCGGCAAAACGTTTTAACCATTTGCCTTTTGGAACTGTGGTCACAATCTTTTCGTTCTCAATCAGAGACTTCAGCATATTTGCAAAAAGACATCTGTTATGAGAAGAGGTATTGTTAAGTTTAAGTGTGCGCTTACGGTGTCTCATGATAATCTCTAACCTAGTGATTCTTCTTCAGCTTTAGCAAGTTCTCTTCTGGATTTCCGCTGCTCTCTGACTTGACGCATTTTTTCTTTTACGTTGTCTGAGGTAATGTTGAAGCGGGAAAGATCCATGCCAAGGTGGAGGCCCATTTCTGTGAGCTTTGCCTTGATCTCATTAAGAGATTTCTTACCAAAGTTTCTAAATTCGAGCATTTTCCGATCTGGGATCGAAACTAGCTCTGCGATTGTTTCAATATTGGCTCCAACAAGGCAGTTTGTTGAACGAACTGAAAGTTCAATCTCATCGATGCCAAGTGAAAGTTTATCAAGAATTTCATCATCATCTGAAGTGAGCTCAGCTTGCTCTTCATCAAATGTGAGGTTGTATGTCTTGATTTTATTAAAAATATCAAAGTGTTTAACAGCGATCTGAGCAGCAAACGAGAGGGCTTCTGTAGGAGAAATTCTTCCGTCTGTTGTGATTTCAAAGATCAACTTGTCGAAGTCTGTGTCTTGTCCAACACGTGTGTTTTCTACAATGTAGTTTACCAAACGTACTGGAGAATAAGCAGCATCCAACAAAATTTCGTTAGAAACACGATCAAAGATTTGGTGACGCTCTGATGGAACATATCCTCTCCCAAGAGCAATTCTCAAATCTACTTGTTTCTTAAATGGTTTTGTTACCGTAAAGATGTGCAAGTCTGGATTGACAACTTCGTACGTCTTATCTTTCACCAAGTCTTTCAACTTAACTTGATAAGAACCCTTATTAGCATCGATATCACTCTTGTTGATATCAAGCTGTGTGGTCAAAATTCTTGAACTTCCTAAGCGATCTTCGGCAAAGTTCAGCTTTCTGATCAATGCACCCTTCAAGTTCAGGACGATGGTTGTCATGTCCTCGATCACTCCATCGATCGACATGAATTCGTGCGGTACGCCTTCTATCGACAAAGAGATAATCGCAGGCGCTTCGATCGAAGTTAGAAGGACACGACGCATCGTGTTTCCAACTGTGTGCCCATACCCTTTCTCGAATGGTTCGAGAATTACTCTTGCGAAGTTAGGAGATTTTCCTTTTTCTTCGACAGTAATCTTTGTAGGTAGCTCAAACTTTCCATAAGGAAGTGATGACATGCTTCTTTAACTCCAACTCTTCAATTCAGTTTATACGCGACGTTTCTTACGCGGTCTGCATCCGTTATGTGGAACAGGTGTCTTGTCCCTGATGCTTGTAACATTAAGACCCGCGGCAATAAATCCTCTAACAGCTGATTCACGTCCGGCACCTGGCCCATTCAAATTGACTTCTACTTCTTTAACACCGTAGGCTTGTGCAGCTTTTGCAGCATCTTGTGCAGCTACTGTCGCAGCAAAAGCGGCAGACTTACGAGATCCAGAAAAGTTTACTTTTCCAGGTGAAGACCAGGAAAGCACTTTACCATCTGGCGATGTGATCGCGATGATGGTGTTATTAAAAGACGCCTTAACATGAGCGATAGCGAATGGAACGTTAGCTAATGCGCGTTTTTTTGCTTTCGGCCCTTTTTTTGAAGCTACTTGCTTATTCATCTAACTTACCGCCCTATTTTTTCTTATTGGCCACTGTTTTCTTCTTACCTTTTCTCGTACGAGCGTTCGTTCTTGTGCGCTGCCCTCTTACTGGCAACTTCACACGATGACGCGTCCCACGATAAGAGTGGATAGAAATCAAACGCTTAATGTTGTTTTGGATCTCACGTCTTAGATCCCCTTCTACGACATATTCAGCCTGTAAAAGGTTGTTGATTTTTGCGATATCATCTTGCGTGAGCTTGTGTGCTCTCAAATTTGGGTCCAATCCCAAACGCTCGATGATTTGTTGCGACAAATGCTTACCAATACCAAATAGGTATGTAAGGCTGATGACGAGTCGCTTGTTATCTGGAATATCAATCCCGATAATCCGTGGCATGTGCAGTCTCCTAGAGGAAAAGAGCTAATATTCTAACAGTTCGTTGTAAAACTTGAAAGGGCTTCATCTCATTTTTGCCCTACTTTTTCTCATAAAGCCATCATAACGCTTCATGATAAGGTGGGATTCCACCTGTTTTACAGTATCCAACACCACTCCAACGAGGATCAAAAGAGCTGTTCCACCAAAATAATAGCTAATGGTAGGAGGCACTCCTAAGAAACGTCCTATCATATTTGGTAGAACCGCGATCAACGCAAGGGAGATCGCTCCGAGGAAAGTGATTTTATTCATGGTATCTTCCAGGTAATCTTGGGTCGGTTTCCCTTGCCGTACACCTGGGATAAAAGCCCCATTTTTCTTCATCTCTGAAGCAATTTGATCGGGCTTAAATTGAGTTGCAGTCCAAAAGTAGGTGAAAAATACAATCAACAACACATAAAAGATCAGATAAAGTGTAGATCCTGGAGTGATGGCTGCTGCTACGTTTGCAAACCACGTCCCTTGGCCGATAAACTGAGCAATCGTAGCTGGGAACATGAGCAAAGCAGAAGCAAAGATGACTGGTACGACACCTGCATAATTGACTTTGAGCGGAATGAATGAGGTACTTCCTTGTACTTCTTGACGACCAACAACACGTCTTGCATATTGAAGAGGAATCTTACGAGTCCCTTGAACAATCAAGATTGTTGAAAGTGTAACCAATACAAACATTGTAAGAAGGACAATCACAGTCGTGAAGCTCATCTGTCCTGCTGATTGAGAATCCAAGTTCAATTGTTGTAAGACTTGACCTACTGCAGAAGGGAGAGAAGAGACAATACCGAGTGTAATGATCAAACTCATTCCATTACCAATGCCTCTATCGGTGATTTGCTCTCCAACCCAAACCAAGAACATAGTACCAGCTGTCATGCTGAGCATTGTAATGGCAAAGAAAAGAAGAGGTACACCTGAGATAAGAGTGTTATTGACAAGCTCTGGATTGATAATACCAGGATTTGCCAAGTTCATGGATAAAGCGTAACGGGCAAACAAAAACGATTGGACCAACGCTAAAACAACAGTTAAATAACGTGTGTACTGGTTGATCTTACGACGAGCTGCTTGTTGGTTTTCTTGCATTTCTCTCATCAAGCTTGGCGACAGTGCTGTCATTAATTGCATGATGATAGAAGATGAAATATAAGGGATAACGCCAAGTGCAATCACTGTCATTTGTGAAAAGGCGCCACCAGAAAAAATATCGACGAGTTGAAACAGGTTTTGAGCTCCGCCAGTTGCCTGTTTAAATAGCGACAGAGCCAGCTCACCGTTAATACCAGGAACTGGGACAAATCCACCGATACGGCAGACTACGAGCATAATCAAAGTGAAGAAAATCTTCTGCTTTAGCTCTGGAATCTGTAAGATTTTCTGCAAGTTTGGGAACATACCGTGTCCTCATTCAGGAGGATTTCTTAAATACCTAATCGAGGACATTGCAAGCGGTCTGTTTTGATGTAAATACCACTTTGCAATGTCCTCGATCGAAGCTTATCCGATTTGGATGCCAGCTTTTTCAATCTTTTGGCGCGCTGATTCAGAAATATCGTCAACAACGAAGATAACTTTCTTTGTCAACTCTCCATCTCCAAGAACTTTTACTCCGTAGCCATTGCCACGAACAAGTCTTTTTAGGAAGAGGCTCTCATAGCTAACTTCTTCGCCATCTTGGAAGTGTTCTTCAATCATACCGAGGTTAACGGCTTCAAGTCTCTTTTGGAAAGGTACGTTGCTGAAACCACGTTTAGGCATCTTCATGTGCATACGCATCTGACCGCCCTCGTAGCCCCAACGTCTTGTGTAACCAGAACGGGAACCCGCCCCTTTCACACCGCGACCGCAAGTCTTACCGAGTTTAGAACCAGGACCTCTACCAACACGTTTACGTGTTTTATATGGCCGGGAAGTATTTTCTAGTTGTTTCAAGTCTGTCATTATGCTGACTCCCTCATCTTCTCGATGGCTTCTTTTTTATCGAGCATTTGCAGCCCTTTAAATGTGGCTTTAACCAAGTTCAATGGGTTGTTTGCACCAAGGCTTTTTGCCATGACGTCTTTGATGCCAGCAAATTCCAAAATCGCACGGACTTGTGAACCAGCAATAACACCAGAACCGTTTTTAGCTGGACGCATGTAGATGGCAGCACCGTCCCAACGAACATTGACTTCGTGTGGCAATGTCATATCTTCAAGTGCCACTTTGATCATGTTCTTACGGGCGTTTTCTCCACCTTTGCGGATAGCATCTGTTAATTCATTAGCTTTAGCAAAGCCGTAACCAACAGATCCTTTTTTGTCTCCAACTAGAATAAGAGCTGAGAAACTAAACTTTCTCCCCCCTTTCACCACTTTAGAGCAACGGTTGATATAGAGTACTTTTTCCTCTAATCCGTCACTTTTCTTTTCTGTTTCGGTACCTTTTGCCATTTTCTAAAGCTCCAATCCTTTTTCACGAGCAGCATCTGCAACGATGGCAAGTAACCCGTGATACTTGCAAGCACCTCTGTCGAACACGACAGATTTGATATTTTGAGAAAGGGCACGAGCCGCAATCTCTTCACCTATTTTCTTAGCAGACTCTTTGCCTTTTTTAGCAAATGGTGTCCCTTTGCTTTCTTTCGAAAGTGTAGAAAAAGAGGCCAGTGTTGCGTGCTTTGTGTCATCAATAATCTGGGCAAACAGGTGCTTGTTGGTTCTGTTTACAACAAGACGTGGACGCTCAGATGTTCCATGCAACCCTTTACGAACTCTGATGGCTCTTTTAACTCTTAATTGTCTTTTTTTTGTGCCTGAAACTTTCATAACATCACTTCTTAGCAGCTGTTTTACCAGCTTTTTTCCTCACATATTCGCCAACATAGCGAATACCTTTACCTTGGTATGGCTCTGGACGCTTCTTCGAACGGATAACCGCCGCGAATTGACCCAAAGTATGTTTGTCGTTACCGGTTAGGATGATCATCGTGTTCTTTTCAACTTTCACTTCAACCCCTTTCGGTATTGGAAGTTTAGTTGGGTGTGACAATCCGATCAAAAGATCTAGGAGTTGTCCTTGAACTGAAGCACGGTAACCGACTCCAATCATTTCCAGTCTTCTTTCAAATCCGCTGCTGACTCCTGCCACCATGTTGGCAACGAGAGAACGGAAAAGGCCATGGAGGTTTGAATATTCCTCTTGTCCTTCATTCAATTCGATCAGCAAGTTCTGCTCGTCTTTTTTAGCAGTCAACTGAGCAGGTAACTCTCTTTCCAAAGTTCCTTTTGGGCCTTTTGCTGTAATCTTTTGCCCAGATATGGAGATCTCTACCCCTTTCGGAATACTGATCGGCTGTTTACCTTTACGAGACATTTTCTCTATTACTCCAACACTTATTCTTCTCTAGAGCCAAATCCTTTGATTTAGCTTTATATTACCACGCCAAAAAGAGCAGTTCGCCGCCGATTTCTTCACGGTGAGCATCTGCTCCTGCCATCAAACCTTTAGAGGTTGAAAGGACAGGAATTCCAAGTCCACCAAAAAATCTTGGGATTTGGTCTTTTGTAACATACTGTCTTGCGCCAGGGCTACTTACCCTTTTCAATCCATTGAGAACTTGACGACGTCCTACATACTTGAGATAAATCCGGAGTGTCCCAATTGTCCCTTTAAGGTTGACTTGGTAACTTTCAATCATGCCTTGCTCTTTTAAAATCTCAGCAAGTTTCTCTTTCAATTTGCTCCAAGGAATATCGGCAAAGCGCTTTCTTGCAGCACTTGCATTACGAATCCTTGTTAAGAAGTCGGCTATAGGGTCGCTCAAATTCATAAGATCTCTACTTTAGGCTGCGTTTGCAACTACAATGGGTAAGTTTTTAAATGGCACACCAAGCTGACGGAGAAGCTCAATGCACTCTTCGTCTGTTTTAGCGTTTGTCACAAAGTTCAAGTTCATCCCTTGTACTTTTTTCAGTTGGTCCAAGTTAACTTCTGGGAAAACTTGCTGATCATCAAGACCAAGCGAATAGTTTCCCATACCGTCGCATTTTGTACCAAAACCGTGGAAGTCCCGGATCCTTGGGCAAGCAATATTGCAGAAGCGATCTAGGAAGTCGTACATCCTAACACCACGCAATGTTACCTTCAAACCGATCGGCTGTCCTTGTCTCAATTTAAAATTGGAAATAGCCTTTTTCGATTTAACGATAATTGGCTTTTGACCAGTGATCATTGAAACTTCGTTCACAAGTTGCTGAACAACGTTTTTATCTTTTGAAGCCTCAGCAATCCCCATTGAAAGAACAATTGTTTTCAATGATGGAACTTGCATTGGGTTAGCATAGGCAAATTTCTCTAGAAGAGCTTTTTTGACATGCTTTTTATATCTTTCTTTTAGTCTTGACATTGGGATTACTTATCCCCCTTTCTAATGGTTCTAAGAACAACTTGTTTGTCGCCTTGTGAGTAGTAAACCTCTTTTGAACCGTCGTTACTAACGCGAGATTTCAAACGGACAGGTTTTCCTTCTACTTCGAGTGCAACATTAGAAATATCAATCGGTCTTTCGACTTGAATGACAGATCCTTTAGGATTCTGTTGTGTCGGTTTCACGTGACGCTTACGGACGTTTACGCCTTGAATTACCACTCTGTTTCCGATCACTTTCAAAACTGGTCCTTTTAGGCCTTTGCTGTTACCAGTGAGGACAATTACTGAATCATCTTTTCTTAAATATGTCATAGTTCCCTCTCTAGATAACCTCTGGAGCAAGAGATGTGATCTTTAAAAAGCCTCTATCTCTTACTTCTTTTGCTACAGGTCCAAAAATACGTGTTCCTCTTGGATTCAACTTGTCGTCGATGAGAACACAGCTGTTCCCGTCAAAGCGGAGTTTAGAACCATCAGGTCTTCTAACGTAGTTACGTGTTCTTACGATCACGGCTTTAACTACATCCCCTTCTTTAACGCTTCCATCGGGTGTTGCTTCTCTTACAGAGCAAACAATGATATCGCCGACGTAGGCATAACGTCTCTTCGATCCACCGAGGACCTTGAAACACTTAACTTTTTTTGCTCCGGTGTTATCAGCCACTTCTAGGAGCGTTTCTTGTTGGATCATCTGCCCTTATCTCCTTAACTTAAGCCACTACAGGAGCTTTTTTGTCGTGCCCGAGCTTTTCAACAACTCTCCAACGCTTTAACTTTGAAATTGGACGGGTCTCCATGATCTCAACCACATCCCCTTCTTTCAACGTTTCATCGTCAGTATGGGCGTAATATTTTTTTGCTCTCGTTACAATTTTAGAGTAACGAGGATGACGGAAAGAGCGTTCAGTCAGAACGACAACCGTCTTATCCATCTTAGCCGAAACAATTGTCCCGGTTTTGACTTTTCTTTTTGGACGTACAAATTCTTGTGATGTCATTAGCTTGCCTTAGCACTCTTTTCGTTAAGGACAGTCAACACTCTTGCACGCTTCTTGCGAAGTGATTGCAGAAGGTGTGGCTTATCCAATTTCTTGTTAATGCTCAGTTCATTTCTGAGATTAAATAACTCTCTTTGAGTCTCATACAGTGTCGATTGCAATTCATCGACTGAAAGATCTCTTAACTCTTGTGCAAGTTTATTCATCTTAACCAACCCTCTCTACACGCTCAACAAAGCGAGTTTTCAATGGAAGCTTAGCAGCCGCTCTTCTCAAAGCGTTCTGCGCCATCTCTTTTGAAACACTGCCAACCTCGAAAAGGATTTTTCCAGGACGTACAACTGCTACCCAATGATCAACAGCACCCTTACCTTTACCCATCCGAACTTCGGCTGGTTTCTTTGTAACTGGCTTATCTGGAAACGCACGGATCCAGACTTTACCTTTACGTTGGAAGTACCTGTTGATAACAACACGGCAAGCTTCGATTTGTTGGTTAGTTATCCAACCACGCTCTAACACTTGGATACCGTAGTCGCCGAAATCGACGAATGCAGACCCTTTAGTCAAACCAGAGCAACTTCCTTTTTGCATTTTGCGGAATTTTGTCCGCTTTGGCATCAAACTCATGCTGCGACCTCTTTCTTAGGAAGAGCAACTGTCTCCCCTTTGTTGATGATCACTTTAATTCCAATAGTTCCGTGGGATGTATTTGCTGTTGATTGAGCATAATCAATATCTGCTCTCAACGTGTGCAAAGGTACGCTCCCGTCTTTATAACCTTCAGTTCTTGCGATTTCAGCACCACCGATGCAACCTGAAATCTGCAACTTGATACCAGCAGCACCGGCATCCATTGTTGCTTGTATCGCTTTTTTCAGAGCACGTCTGAAAGGGATACGACGCTCGATCTGACGGGCAATTCCGTCGGCCACAATTTGGGCATCCAAATCTGGACGCTTGATCTCTTCTACTTCTACCCAAACATCTTTCTTTGTGAGGGCTGAAAGCTCTTTCTTGAGAATTTCAATCTCAGCGCCTTTCTTACCAATCACAAGTCCTGGACGTGCTGTCGCAATCGTCACTTCGATCTTGTCGCTCATCCGCTTGATCTTGATTTTAGAAGTGCCTTGGCAGCAAGCTTTCTTGAGCAGGAATTTACGGATTTTATCGTCTTCCATCAGGTATTTGCCGAACTCTTTTTTGTTCGCATACCAGCGGGAGCGCCAATCTTTACGGATAACCAGACGAAAGCCGACTGGATTTGTTTTTTGTCCCATATTCTCTACTATCCCTACTCTACGTTCACTACCACAGTAAAATGGCTCAACCGAATTTTATAAGGGTGTGTTCCCCCCTTATTCTTTGGTTTTACCCTCTTATATGAAGGGCCTTCGTCAACGCGCACTTCAACAACTTTCAACTCTTCTTTCGAAACATCTTGTTGCATGACTGCATTTGCCACAGCGCTTTGCAAAGTCTTCAAAAGGAGTCTTCCCCCTTTCAAGTTTGAATAGCGCAACTCGGCTTCAGCTCTGTCAATCGGCAGATTCCGGATCAACGCAGCTGCAAGTCTTGCTTTTTGAGGAGAAATCCTCAAGTATTTCGAAATTGCTTTAGCTCCATTTCTCATCATAGCGGTCTAGCCTCCATCCTTGGATTTAACAGGGTGTCCCTTGAATGTTCTCGTTGGAGAGAACTCGCCAAGGCGGTGCCCAACCATATTATCAGAAACGAAGACAGAAATGAACTTCTTTCCGTTATGCACTTCGAATGTCATCCCCACCATCTCTGGTGTGATCATCGAGCGACGTGACCAGGTCTTAATTGGCTTTTTCGAACCATCAACCAGTCTTGCTTGTACTTTCTTTTCGACATGATGGTCGACAAAGGGTCCTTTTTTCAGTGAACGTGCCATGGTTACTTCTTCCGTCTGTCTTTCACGATAAATTTACGAGACTTCTTCAAAGGTCTTGTGCGTAGGCCTTTAGCAAATACTGCCCAAGGTGACTGAGGAATATTCCCCTTGCTACGACCTTCACCCCCCCCGTGCGGGTGGTCAACTGGGTTCATCGCGTTACCACGAACTGTCGGACGGACACCCATCCAACGTTTACGCCCAGCTTTACCTTCGTTTCTCAAATTGTGTTCTGGGTTCGATACGGCACCGAATGTTGCAACGCAACGCTCGCTGACCATTCTCATCTCACCAGACGGCATACGGAGAGTTGCAAAACCACCGCTACGTGCCATCAGCTGAGCTGAAAGACCTGCAGAACGGACAAGTTTAGCCCCTTTACCTGGAACCATCTCGATGTTGTGAATTGTAGAACCAATCGGCATGAACTTCAGCTGCATTGCACATCCAACATCAAATGGAGGCTCTTGGCTTGTTTTCACGATTGCGCCTTCTTTCAAACCTTGTGGTGCAATGATGTAGCGTTTTTCGCCATCAGCATAGTGCAACAATGCAATATAAGACGTTCTGTTTGGATCGTATTCAATCGAGGCAACAGTTGCTGGCACATCGTATTTATCTCTTTTGAAATCGATAATACGGTATTGACGCTTGTGCCCACCACCTTTATGGCGGCAAGTGATGTGTCCTTGGTTGTTCCGGCCATTTGTTCTTCTTTTTGGTAAAAGAAGTGATTTTTCCGGAGCAACTGTAGCTCTTGATCCTTCGACCCTTGTCAAGGTCTCGTTCATTGGCAATACGAGTTGCCGTCTACCTGGGGATGTCGGTTTGCTCTTCTTTAGCATGTTAGAGATCCTCTAAGTTGTCTTTCGGTTCGAGGGTGACAACAGCCTTTTTAAAGGAGGCTTTTGTCCCTTGACGTCCCCGTCTTCCACAGGGCTTTGGCTTTACACGGATCGTGTTGACTTTTGTCACTTTCACACCGTGTGTTTTGTAGATTTCTTCTACAGCTTGTTTGATTTCATGCTTATTTGCATGAGTATCAACCAAAAACACATACTTCGGGTGATCGCACTTTGCAACAGAACGATTCGAATTATTGTTCTTTAATTCTTGCAGAGTCCTTGACTTCTCGGTCACATAGAGTGACTTAACGATAGCAAATGGATCTTGTTGATTCATATTCTTGGTCATATGCTACCCCACTAGCCAACTTGTAAGTTCTTCAAGCGCTTTTTCTGACACTATGATGTGGTGCGCTACTAAAACGTCATAGCCAGAGATTGAAGAGGCCAACGCATAAGAAGCAGAAGGAATATTTCTGATGCTTAATTTGAAGGCGTCGTGTTGCTCTTGTGGTGTGTGGAATACCATCACGCCGCCAAGTTCATCTTCTAAACCGACGATATTGCTTTCTCCGATGAAGAGAGGTCTTCTAGAGAAGCCAACTTTACCCAAAAACTCAGAAACATTCTTTGTTTTTGGCTGTTCCATATCAAAGTGCTCGAGAACCGCAACTTTTCCGCTTCTGATTTTTTCAGCTAATAAAGCGCGAATAGCAGCTCTTTTCTCTTTCTTGTTGATCTTTACATGCTGATCAAACTTTGGCTTTGGACCCATTGGTCTTCCCCCCCCTTTATACTGGGTAGAGGCCAAAGAACCTTGACGTGCACGACCTGTCCCTTTTTGAGGGTGAGGTTTTTTCGTACTGTGGCAAACTTCACTTCTTCTTTTAACAGAGGCGTTCCATTGACGCTGATTCTCTCTTAAAGCCACAATGTAATCTTTAATCGACTGGCTATCTGCAGTTGCATCGACAATTTCAGGAGCAAGGGCACATGTTCCAAGCTCGCTACCAGCTAAGTTATATTTTTTTAGCGTAACCATCTCGTATCCGTCTCCTTACCTTACAGTTTTACCGCGGATGAAATTTTTACCATTCCACCATTAGGACCTGGCACAGCACCCTTCACCAGCAAAACTTGCTTTTCTTTATCGATTGCAACGATTTTGAGGTTTTGAACAGTCACAGGCTTATTACCCATGTGACCCGCTTTCTTCGTTCCGAGGAAGTTACGACCAGGAGTCGATCTCATCCCTGTAGAACCACCATGACGGTGGAAGCCAGAACCGTGAGCAGCAGGACCGCCGGAGAAGTTGTGACGCTTCATAACCCCTTGGTAACCTTTACCCTTAGAAACTGCGCGAGCATCAACAAAGGCAACGCCTTCGAAATGTTCTACACCAATTTCTTGGCCCAACGAATAATCGGTCGCAGCATTCACACGAGACTCGGCTAAGAAACGGCAAGGAGCAACGCTCCCTTTCTTAAAATGCCCGAGAAGTGGGGAAGTTACACGATTCTTAATTGTCTCTTCGTGGTTAACTTTCACTTTTTGGTAACCAAGCTGAATCGCTTCATAACCATCGGTGTCGGCAGTCTTCAACTGCACCACAACATTCGGCTCAATTTCGATGACTGTGCAAGGCGTAACATTGCCTTTGTCATCAAAAGTTTGAGTCATGCCAACTTTCTTACCCATCAAAACGATAGGAGATCTTGACTTTTCTTTGCTCTCAACCATACACACAAGCCTTCCAGTTTTTGCTCTAGAGGGATCAAACTCAAAATGAGGAAATTACCTATTTCCTCGTTAACTTAAGCTACAAACAGGTCTCTTTGAACGCTTTAGCCTCTGAGATTTCTCTCACTCTCCACCATTAGGACTCTGATAGGAATCGACTAAGTGGGTGGATCAAAAGGTTTTAAACAATCTACTCGTTTGCATCACCCTCTACTAAAAGAGAGCAATCACGCTTATGAATGGCAATAGGTTACCAGAAGAAGCGAATAAGCCGCAATAGGGAATTTGCTAGACGAGGTTAGAAACCTCACAACTCGCCCTATTGCGGCTCTTTTTAGACTAAAACAGACTAGTTACTTGTAACGCTAAATAGAACTTCATCCGGTATTGAGCCGACTGTGAAACCAGGATCATGGCCTAAAGAAGCTTGTCCGAACAAGTCTGACATTTTCTTATCAACAGCTTCGGCCTCACGTTGTTCTTTCAGCTGCTGACCGGTCAATTTGTAAAGATTTGCAATGCCTAAAATATGCGACGTTGCTCGGAATACCTTTTCAGATGTAGACCAACCTCCTAAAGAAGAACCGTAAATAACCAACACTTTCGCTATATTATTAATAAGATTAACAAAGTTTTCTAATGTTTCTTCATAGGTAAATGTATCTAAGAAACCTAAAACTGTAGGCTCATTTTCTGCATCTTTTGGTCCTTTGTAATAGTTTAAAGCTTTTACAATGATAACCTCTAAAACAGCGCCAATTGCGATAATAGAACCAGCAATCACAAGGTAGTTTTTAAATTTCGACAACCCGATATTATAAACTTTATCTACTGTAGACTTTAAAATTGGATGTTTTTCACCTATGGCATTAGCGACTGGTGCAAAGTTCACTATTTTGCATTTTATTAAATACGAAGAAAGTTGTGTAAAATGGGCTATTTGAAAAAAAATAGGGTAAATAGTTTTACAAATTTTTCCGTAATTTAATGAATGGTTTTTCGGATCCCAAACATTCAAAAACTCTAATTTAGTTAAACTTATCACATGCTTTCCAAACATCGTAACCCCAAGTCCGGTATTACCAGCCTCTAGTTTTTCGATGAGTGGATCGTCTTCGCCTCGGAATTCTCTTAAAAGACCAATTGCAAAAGTTGTCATTTTATTTAAAGAATCAAGATCTGATGTAGCTTTCAAGACAGCTAATGTATCGAAGAACCGCTTGCCAAACTCGTAAGAAAAATTTCCAAATGTAGTAAAAGGAATTTTAGCAATGCGAGAAAATGTTGGATAAGCTGCTGCAAACTCTTGAATAGGATAATCCCTTTTAGGGATTGCTTCCCAAAAATTTCTTGTCGTTTGAGTCCATAACTGCGTGAATGGATTATTCAGCAAAGAATAACTATTACTGTAAAAATTTGATATAAAGGCTCTCATAAGTATGTTCCTTGTTTTGTAAGCGGACGAATAGCACTAAGCGTTCTTCCTCCAGCTTCTAACAAATTCTTATTCCAATATTTATTCAGCTCTTCTAAAAGAAGCGTAGCCACCACAACAACTTTTCCGATGACGTAAAGGCGATTAATTTCTTTACCACCAACAAGAGAGATCGTGTGGAAAGCTCCAAGAGTGGCATTGCTTACAAATTGCCCTGCAGTAATAAAGGACGAAAGGCTCAACTTATTCTTTAAGCCATACCACGCTTTTCCTGCTTCATAAGCACTACAAATATAAGCTGTTGAAAGTGAAAAAGATCCAACTCTATCCCAACCTTTTGACAACATCGCATCGCATTTTTCAGGTAAGAAAATTCTAGTCAAACCAAGCTTATTAGCAACAGATGCTCTAAATGCATTCATGTCTTTAACACAAGGCACAACCGTCGATAAAACAGAGTGAACAGAGGCTACCCAGAACAAGGAGATTGTGAAGGCTGTAAGAGGGCTGCATTGTTGAAGATATTGAAATGTAGTTAGTCCAGCCTTTACGGGAATACCATTCATCACACGTTCTTCAGCGTGAAGAACGTACTTATGTTCTTCCACGTTAGCCAATGTAATGGGTTCAGCAACTCTCCACTCTTCTGGGGGTAGATCCTGCTGATCGTATTGACCCGTTGTTGAGTTGTATTTCAACTTATAGACGCTATCTCCATTGCGGTAGAAATCATGAGGCCTAGAGAAGAACATAGAGGTAAGAACCGCAACCCAATGGATGTCAATAAGGAGACCTGATCCATTAATGGTTTTAACAGCAAACTCTAGCCCATCAGCAGGAATTTTATGCGCATAAGCCTTCAATGCGCTTAAAGCTAGTCCATTTACAGCTTCGCGTCCTCCTGATGTCGCACATAATTGATAAATAGCATATGGAGCGGCTCCTATAAACATAGAAGCGGCCTTAATCGCCTGTGAAAATAAAGCTGACATGGCTCCTCTTTAAGATATTAAAATTAAGATCTAAAGCATCATAGCAAAAGGTCTATTTTACGACCTTTTGGTTTCATAAAAGAACACGACTTTTTACTCCTTTTTATTTCCTTTAGCTACTGTTTTTTTGCCCCTATTTTGGTATAAATCATGTCTTCTATGAAGAATTCCGACATTGGCATTGCCATTCTCACGTACAATTCGGCTCACCATCTGCCTCACTGCCTACCCCCTTTGAAAGGATATAAAGTACTCGTTGTAGACCCCGATTCAAAAGATGATACGGTATCGATTGCCAAAGAGTGGGGAGCAGAAGTTTTATCTATCCCCTATCGAGAATTTAACCATGGTTTAACAAGAGAAAAAGCGCGCCAGCATTTGGGCACTGATATTGTTGTCTTCATGACACCAGACGCTTATGGAAAATCTGGATTTTTAGAAAAGCTTGTAGCCCCAATCAAAGAAGGGAAAGCCGATCTTGCTTATGCAAGACAACTGCCAAAACCTCAGGCTTCACCTTTTGAAGCTTTGCCACGGTTATTAAATTATCCAGAATCTGGACACATCAGATCTTGGGAAGATAGGGCCGCATGGAGTAGTTTCCTCTTTTTCTTTTCCGATTCTTGCAGCGCCTATTCTAATGAGGCATTAGACAAGATTGGTGGATTCGCCGAATGTCTACTTGGAGAAGATGCTTTAGCTTGCGCCAAGATCTTGAAGCAAGGGGGCAAAGTTGCCTATGTTGCTGAAGCTGAAGTTTACCACTCCCACACCTATTCTCTTTTGCAAGAATTCAGAAGATATTTTGATACAGGACTTGCACGGAGAGATATGGCCCCTTTTTTGGCAGAAGTTGGCAAAGATGGGCACTATGGGCAACAATTTGCCCGTAAGTTTTTGTCTTCTCTTAAAGCAGAAGAACTCCCTTATGGGGTCGTCCAACTTGGCGCAAAATGGCTGGGGTATCAAATAGGACGCTTTTTAGGTCCTCATCTATCTACCCGGATCAAAAAAGCTCTCTCGAGCCAGAAATTTTATTGGGATTCCATCCCTTACAAAAACGTTTCTAAAAAAAAATAAAACGCAAAAGCTCGAAAATTTCTCTGAAGCCTGTGCGTTTTGTTTTCTAACTAGCGTTCTTGGCTAGTTTCCAATAGTGCATCAATCTGTCAAAAGGTTGGTTCTGCAAATCAGAAAGACCATCTTTTTTGACTAAAGAGACAACCGCATCGTACCGTTTTTGAAACTTTTCACAGCTTTGATGCAAAGTGTTGTGAGGATCTACACCACAAAAAATAGCCAGACTTGCGGCGGCATTCAAAAGATCGCCCACTTCTTCTTGCAAATGGGGGCGATTATTATTTTGATAGGCCTCTTTAATTTCGGCACATTCACTTTGAATCTGATCAATCAATTGATCAAGCGATTCCCAGTAAAATCCAAAACTTTTGGCCTCTGCCTCTTGCGCTTCGACCCATTTAAAAAGTGCTTTATCTTCCACTTCAAATCTCTTTATTCGATGGCGATGTAGACATCAACAGGCTTGGAATCGGTGGTGAAGAATTTTTCTCCATAAACTTCAAAGTCGCCACTATAGGTCCGTTTCAGATCTGATTGCCAAATCTCGCCCCAAGTTTTAACTAGGCTTTGTGGATATTCTCCTTCAACTGAGTAGACGGTATATTTTGCAGATGGAAGAACTTTAAAAACCATCCCTTCAGGGATTTGGTCCACTGAAGAAACTTGGCAGCCGATCACAAAAGTATAAGGTTTTGTATAGTCCCCTTCATACTCACAATAGAGAGCAAACACGTCGTCTGAAACTTTATTCAAGACTCTACCGGCAACATTTTCTATAAAGAACCGGCTCCAAAGCTGGCCTATTTGCTGCGGCCCAACTGCTGGATCATTTGAAGTTTTGCATTCAATGCCAACAATGTAAAAAGCAGGTTTTTCAACGTTTTCCATTTTCCCTTCTTCAGCATAACCAGTCGATAGAGAAAAGCATGCCATGAGTGCAAATAAAACTTTATTCATTATCATTCTCCAATCGCGGAAAATGATATCACGTTTTGCACAATTTTTTACGACTTTTTGCCGCTTTAATTGATGACCACAGAGAGAGATTGACGCGAGTTGTTAGGCCCGTTTGCTACTACAGTGTAAATTGTGCTTCTATTCAATTGGTTATGATCGACAAAACTTTTTGCAGAAGGACCTAAGACAGCTATCAACTGCCCGTCTCTGTAAATTTCATAACCTGTGATTGTAGAATAATTAGTTTGCCAACTGATGACGTTTATTAACTCTTTTTGCAAAAGGAACTGATCAGAAAGTCTTTTTCCTGACAATCCACTGATGAAGAACGGAACAGGGGGGCCTGTGAATGTCCAAATAGGATATCCCGTAGAACCATCTGCCCAACCCGCAAAAACTTTTCCCAATCCTGGATCATAAACTAAAGCAACACCTGTAGGCTCTGATGTCCGTATATTCCATCCAGCCGGCGAAGCCCCAGGAAAAGGGGTAGCTGCACTCCATGTAGAAGAACCATCTGGGAGAACAGAATATTGCGGAAGCTTAGTGGCACTATCAATCCAAGCGGCGATTAATTGCATATCATTCGGATCGTAAACAAGGCTTACATCAAAGATCGGTTGAGAGGTTTGAACGATGAATGCAGGAGCTGACCATGTGGTTCCATTATAAAAAGAGTAAATAGGATACCCAGTTGTCATATCATTCCAAGCAGCGTAGGCAAGCCCAGTTGCACTATTGTAAGCAACACCAATTTCTGGCCTATTCGAAGAGGTTGCTCCTGCAATCGCCTGAGGGCTACTCCAACTACCACCTAAATAGATAGAGTAGGTGATATTGCTAGCCATGAGAGAGCCCGCCGACCAAACTGCTATCAATTGTGAAGAAGATGCGTCATAAACAAGAGAAATTTCACTTGCGACATTGGAACCGCCAGAAATGGTCCCTGTCGTTCCCCAAGAGCTTGTGATAGGGTCATAGATAGCATAATAAACAGGTCCATTGCCCCATACTGCAAACAACTGGCCGAGCGCATCGACATACACTTCATTCACTAAAGTGTTTGTAAACATCGTTGATACGCTGCTTTGAGAGCTCCAAGAGGTGCCATTATAAATGGAGTAAAAAGGACGGGAAAAACCTTTGGCAGACCAAGTTGCAAACATCTCCTGCAATTGCCCATGGTAAGCAAGGATGGGATACATGTTCGGCACATTGGCTGCATCAACAACCGGTTGATTCGATATATCTTTTTCTGCACTCCAATCGGCGCCAGCTGTATAGAAAGATGAAACAGGAAGATCTCCAGCGTCAGTATCTGTCCATCCTGCAAAAACCTGATTGGTTCCAGAATCGTAAGCGAGTGAATAGGCCCCATTTGTAACGCTATTAGTGATGGGCTGAGGAGGCGACCATGTAATAGCTGCTAAACATAAGGTTTGTAAAAATGGGAGCATCATTTTTTATCCAAAGTTTTAATTTTCCGGTTCTTACCTAGTTGACGACTACAGAAAGAGACTGTCTTGAACCACCAGGTCCTTTTGCCACAACAGTATAAGTTGTACTTCTATTCACTTGATTGTGATCGGCATAACTTGTTGCTGAAGCATCTAAGACGGCTATCAATTGCCCATCTCTGTAAATTTCATATCCTGTAATTGTGGAAAAAGTGACTTGCCAACTGATAAGGTTGATCAAATCTTTTTGCAAAAGAAACTGATCGCTAAATCTTCTTCCAGACAAGTCACTGATGAATAAAGGAATAGGTGAACCTGTGAATGTCCAAATAGGATAGCCTGTCGTGCCATCAGCCCAACCGGCAAAAACTTTCCCCAAATTGCTGTCATAGACTAATGCCACACCACACGGGACTGCTGGCTGTATATTCCAACCTGCAACAGATGCTCCTGGAAAGGGTTCGGTTGCCGACCATGTAGAAGAGCCGTCCGGAAGGAGAGCATATTCAGGAAGTTTAGTGGTATTATCAACCCATGCAGCTACAAGTAGCATATTGGCTGGATCATAGACCAGATTAACATCAGCAATTGGCTGAGAAACCATGTTAATAAAGGCTGGGGCTGACCATGAAGTCCCATCGTAGAAAGAATAGGTTGGATAACCTGTTGTTGCGTCATTCCAAGCAACATACGCATTTCCTGTCCCCTCATTATATGCAAGGCCGAGTTTAGGCCGGCTTGTCGCTACTGCTCCGGGAATAGTTTGGGGACTGCTCCAACTCCCACCTGAATAGACTGCATAGGTGAGATTATTGGTCATAATTGAACCTGTTGACCAAACAGCTACGAACTGATTTGCTGATGGATCATAAACTCCAGATATTGCATTTGCTTCATTGGAAGCAGAAACTGTAACTGTAGGTCCCCAAGAACTTGTACTGGTATTATAAATGGTATTAAAAACCGGTCCATTACCCCACAACATAAACAGCTCATTTGTCCCGTCATTGTAGGCCATGTTAACTAACGTATTAGTAAACATTGTTGATGCACCACTTTGAGGGCTCCATGAACCATTGTAAATAGAATAGGTAGGTTTTCCTGAAAGTTGAGGCGTCCAAGAAGCAAACATCCGCTGTAATTGCTTATGGTAGGCAACAACTGGAAACATCAATCTGGAAGGTGAAACAGAGATAGCTTGATTCGATATATCAATTTCAGGGCTCCAGTTAGCACCTGGCGTAAAAAAAGATGAGACAGGAATATTTCCTGCATCCATATCTGCCCATGCCGCAAAAACCTGACCTGTCGCGTCATTATACGCAAGAGAGTAGTTGCCATTTGTAACACTATTTGTAATAGGCTCAGGAGCTGTCCAGGTAAGAGCAGCTAAACAGAATGTTTGTACAAACCAGATCATAAACTTTCGCCTTGTTCTAGTTCTAGTTTTATAGAAATAGCTTTTAATAGATCTTGTGAAGTTAACACCCCGACAAGATGCTCTCCGTCTGCTACAAGAAGGGTTGGAACTTCTTCCGATTGCATTATTAGTAATGCCTCATGTGCATTTGTGCTTGGTGGCACTGTCTTGAACTGAGAGCGAGGGACTAAGACATCGGCAACTGTCTTTTGTGACCATTCTGTAGATGGAACATTTTTTACTTCATTCAGACTGATATAACCAAGCAGTTTTCCTTCCTCTGTCACTGGATAAAGGTGATGATGAGATTGGTAAACATGTTGGTCGATGAATGTTTGTAAAGTAATATTAGGTGGAACAGTAAGAGGTGGAGTAGACATGAATTTTGTCACTTTTTCCCCTTGCAGCTCTTTTTTGACAAAATATTGGGTTTGGGTAGAAGCGGCAGCCCGTCTTAAAAAAAGACCAATAATGGCAAGCCACATTCCCCCAATGATATTTCCAGAAATAAAAAGGAAAATACCATAAAAAAGGAGGAAAAAACCAAAACCAGATCCGACAATAGTGGCAATTTTTGTCGCCCAACCTAAATTGTTGCTGCTTGCCCACAAGATAGAACGAAAAACTCGTCCTCCATCTAAAGGAAAAGCAGGAATCATATTGAATACAACTAACGCAGCATTGACATAGGCTAAATAGCCGGTGATGCTGGTGACCAAAGGAGACCACCCCTGTTTCACACCTGTTGAAGTGATCAGGTACATGAGAATAGCCAAAGCCACGCTAACAAGCGGCCCTGCTATTGCCATCAAAAATTCTACTTTGGGGCTTTGAGGTTCCTTTTTAATTTCGGCTATACCACCAAAAATAAAAAGGGTGATTTGGGAAATGGGCAGATGATAATGCTTTGCTACCATGGCGTGGCCAAGTTCATGCAAAACGATGCAGACAAAAAGTCCAAGCATTCCTAAAAATCCCATCAACCAATAAACCCCGGCCGTTTGACCGGGGTAGTAGAAAGGGAAATAACCGACCGCAAGAGTCCATGAAAGGAGGATGGCAATTAAAAGCCAACTCAAGTCGAGACCAATCTGGATCCCTGCAAAATTGAGGAAGTTAAATCTCTTTCTGAACATTAGAAACCAACATTGATAGATACATAAGGTCCAGCTAACGCGAAGTTGCTCAAAGTACGTTTAAATGTACGTGCAAAAAGACCAATTTCATCAGGTGTGACAGGTGGTGTAATCACCTGGCTGCCTATGTCAGCTGATTGGATAGCATTGATGAAAACCTTTGCTTCGTAGCCTGCTTCTAACTGCACGAAAAAGTCTCTGCAAATCGTGAAGTCATAAGCAAAACCAAGTCTCCCTTCAAATTCCGGCACCACTGCAGAACGGTTTTTGACAGAGATATCCTGGTAATTTGGAGAGCTGATCCCATCAACAACGATAGCTGAAGGGAAAAGTGTTTTGAATTCGGTATGATTGACAAGAGTTCCTACCATTAAAGCTGCTGCTGCTTGTCCTGCAAGACGGAAACCATCAAAGATAGAATAAGAAAGATCTACACCAATTCTTGGTCCACCTCCAGTAAATGTTGATGGCGTGTGGATATTTCTTCCTGCAAAACCACCACCAGTAAATGTTCCAGAGAAGAATGTATTTACTGTCTCTTTAATTCTTGCGCCACTTAGACCAACAAAGAAATTGGTTTGAAAGCAATCGCCAAAGTTGACGTAAGTTCCATAGTCTAGATTAATTTGATCAAAAAGCCATTGCACTTTTCCATGCGCTCTTTGATAAAGCAGCGTATCTGGACCAATTGCAAAAAGTGGCCCGATCATGTCTACAGAGGGAACTTGTACAGTATCAGAATCATTTTGATCGTAGTGTTCCCAGCTCACCGCAAGCTTTGTGGCCCTTTCACAAAAAACGGCTGTCAAATCAAGTTCAAAACCAAAATTGTAATCTGGCTTGATATCTGCAATTTGCCAATGTGGAGAGGGTGCTGGAGTAGGAAACGCGACCGCAGCATAGTGCAGGTTATTTGCGCTTGGTTGGTAGCAGATGGCTCTAAAGCCAGCATCTAATGTATAGCAAGGTGCCCCTGTATAAACATCCGAAATGCAGATCTCCTCCCAGGCCATTGCTTGGTTTGACACGCTCATCGCCGCCAAACTCAAAAAAACATTTAACTTCTTTTTCATAATTGGAGTTCTCCTTTTCAAGGAAAGTTCACACTAGAATCTCCAACATAATTTTTTCAAGTACTAATCATTTACAAAATAATATATGTGATAAAAATAAGAGGTCTACAGATGATTTACACAGCAAAATCGGGCGAATTTTATCTTGGAAAACAGGTTGACATTAGGACAAAAAAAACCGTTGATCGTCCATTTTTTTATGATTCAAAAGATCTGACTACACATGCTGTCACCGTAGGGATGACAGGAAGTGGAAAAACTGGTCTTGCCATTGCTCTTATAGAAGAGGCAGGGCTCAATAAAATCCCTGTCCTCATGATAGACCCAAAAGGAGATTTAGGCGACCTTCTCCTTACTTTTCCCCACCTTTCTCCAGAGGAATTTCTCCCTTGGATTGATCGAGGAGAGGCGGAAAGAGAGGGACTCAACCCAAAAGATTTTTCAAAAAAAATTTCGGACAAATGGAAAACAGGTCTTGAAGAGTGGGGTGAGTCGATTGAAACGATTCAAGCTTTAAAAAAAGATGTCGAAATGACTATCTATACACCAGCAAGTCGTGCCGGAGTCCCTCTTTCGATTTTGAGCTCTTTTGCTGCTCCTCCAAAAGAATTAATACTAGATCCAGAAGCTTTTAGAGAAAGGATCATGTCAACGGTTTCCAGCCTACTTGGTTTGATTGGGATTCATGCTGATCCAATTAAAAGTAGAGAACATATTCTCCTTTCTACCCTTCTAGATCATGCTTGGAGCCAAGGAAAAAATTTAGATATTCCAACAATTATTCAACAGATCCAAAAACCCCCGTTTAATAAGGTGGGAATACTAGATCTAGAGACCTTTTTTCCTATAAAAGAGAGAACCGCCTTTTCAATCAGTTTAAATAATCTTTTAGCATCTCCTGGCTTTCAAGCATGGATGGAAGGTGAACCGCTCAATATTTCTAACCTTCTTTACACAGAAGAAGGAAAACCAAAACTTTCCATCATCTCTATTGCCCACCTTTCCGATGACGAAAGGATGTTTTTTGTCACACTTCTCTTAAATGAATATCTTTCTTGGATGCGACGTCAAACAGGGTCTTCTTCTTTAAAAACGATCCTCTACATGGACGAAATCTTTGGCTATTTTCCACCAACAGCCACACCTCCGTCTAAAAAGCCGATGATAACCTTACTGAAACAGGCCAGAGCTTATGGTGTCGGAGTCATGCTGGCCACTCAAAACCCTGTAGACCTCGACTACAAAGGACTTTCTAACTGTGGAACTTGGTTTATTGGGAAATTACAGACAGAAAGAGATAAGGCTCGCGTTTTAGAAGGGTTAAAACTTGCATCAAACGGTGAAATTGATACTAATACTCTCGACAAGATGGTCGCTTTAACCGGAAACAGAACATTTATCATGAGAAGTGTTCATCAAAAAGATCCTGTTCTTTTTCAAACTCGGTGGACACTTTCCTATTTAAAAGGGCCTCTCACTTTAGTTGAAATTGCCTCGTTAACTAAAAAAGATGAGCTTTCTGAAAAGATTGAAGCACCCGTTTCATCTGCAAGTTCTACAAAACCGATGATACCTGCAGAGCTTTCAGAATATTTTCTGCCTTATTCACAAAAAGGGACTGCACACTATGTTCCTTATCTATTAGGAAGAGCAAAGCTCCATTTTGTCGACGCAAAAAACAAGATCGATAGTTGGAAAGAGGTGACACTTCTTTTTCCTGCGTCTGAAGAGAAAATCGATTGGGAGCATGGAATGGAGATCAACAAAAAAGCTTTAGAAAAAAATGGCGCTCCAAATAGCTCTTTTGAATCTCTCCCTTCTCCTCTTTCTCAAGGGAAAAATTCTGGAGCTTTGGATAAGGCTTTTGCTGCAGCTCTTTACCAGAATCAAACTTTGACCCTCTATAAATTTGGCAATATCACCTCTCAAGATGAGGAGTCACTTGACGCATTTAAAGTAAGAATTGCAGAGGCTGCCCGAAAAGACATTGCAGCAGACTATGACAAAAAAATAGAAGCCGTAAGAGCTAAGATGGCTAAAGCTGAAGAAAAAGCTTCAACCCTAGAACAAAAAGCTACCCAAGAAAAAACGAGCACCTGGATTTCTTTCGGGACAACTGTTTTGGGTGCTTTTCTAGGAAAAGGATTGACCAAAGGGACTATTTCTCAAGCAGGAACTGCTTTCAAAAAGATTGGAAAGATGAGCAAAGGGAGCGAAGATGCTTCTAAAGCCACAGAAAATTACAAAAATTATCAGCAAGAACTTGATGATTTGGAGGAGCAAAAAGCTCACGATATGAAATGGGTAAAAGGGGCGGATATCGAAAAGATTGAAGTTCGCCCACGCAAGAGCGACATCTCAGTTGAAGAAATCGCTCTTGTGTGGAAACCCTAATTCCATCCAGAGCTAGGGTTTTAGATGCACTTATCTTTTTGCTAAGTAATTTCTGATTACAGCAAGAACAAGTGTCAACACGGCACCGCTGACGCCGCCGCTACCAACGTTTGAAAGGAAAGAAGAAAGATCGATCCCTCCAGTTGCGCCGCCCATTCCAAGAGTTTGTAGAATAGCGCCACCAAGGCCTCCACCTAACAACCCTGAAATTGTGTTTCCTAGTGTTCCAAGACTTTTGTCTGGTGCAGCTGCGCCGGCAACATTACCGCCAACAAGACCGCTGATTAAACTGATGATAAGACCAGCAATATCCATTTTTTCTCCTTACGGTTAAAACTGCAAAGTGTAAAAAAATCGATTTGTTGTCAATAATTTCAATATAATATTTTGGGATAGAAGTATGTAGCTATCATAACTAGAACTACATAGAAGAAAAATGTCACACCAAAATCTGTCATCAAACCAAAGTGACTTGTTTCACCCACAATCATCAACGTCCGAAGAGCATCGACCTGATAGCTTAAAGGATTAAGAATTGAAAGTGTTTGTAGCCACGCTGGCATTAAAGCAATGGGATAAAGGGCATTACTTGCAAAAAAAAGAGGCATGGTCAAAACCTGACCAATGCCCATAAATCTTTCTCTTTTCTTCAAAATCGATGCAAAAATCAATGAGAGTGTAGAAAAAAGCCCTCCTCCTAGCATCATCATGGCAAGAACGCCAAGGATGGGGAAAAAGCCTATTTTTAAATGGACCCCTAAAAAATAGCAGATCACATAGACCACAATGAGCTGTGACAAACTTCTCACACCTGCAGCAATCGATCGACCAATAACCAATAATGGCCTTGGAGTCGGTGTAACAAGTATTTTTTGCAATACCCCCATATCACGGTCCCAGATCAGGGCAATTCCATAAAAAATAGAGATAAAAAGAACGCTCTGCGCCAATATGCCAGGAGCAATGTAGTCGAGATAGGAAGATTCCATTACAGGGAAAGCTTTTGCTTTTGCCATTGCCTGACCAAAAATGAGCAGCCAGATGGCAGGCTGTATCATCCGTGTAAAAAGTTCTATCGGATCATGTCGTAATTTTCTTAAGTCTGCCTCAACAATGGCAAACATTTGGACTAAACTTTTAATCAAGGTTCGACACCGTCCTTCTTCTCTCTTTGACTTGAGCAAAGTCTCCACCCTCGTTGATAGAAGAGCCCACATACTCAATAAAGACATCGTCTAATGTGGCATCGATGCCGACCCTACTTTTTAGTTCGTCAGGTGTATCCATCATGATGATATGACCAAGATGCATAAAAGCCACGATATCACAGAGTAAATCGGCCTCTTCCATGTCGTGAGTTGTCATTAAAATGGTCGTAGAAAATGCTTTTTTCAATTCCCCAATTTTACGCCACAAACTGCGACGTGCGGCCGGATCAAGTCCGACGGTTGGCTCATCAAGGAAAAGAACCTTGGGTTGATGCAATAAAGAGGATGCAATTTCAAGACGCCGGACCATCCCTCCAGAATATTGATTGACCCTCTTATCTTTAAACTCTGTCAATCCCATGAAATGGAGAAGATCTGCAATTTGTGTTTCTCTCTCTTTTTTTCCTAACCCATAGAGTTTGGCGGAGAGAAGCAAATTTTCGTAACCAGTTAATTCCCCATCTGTTGAAAGCATTTGAGAAACATACCCAATTGATTGCCTGACTTTTTCAGGTTCGGTGACAATATCATGCCCACACACCTTGGCAGTTCCACTTGTCACTGGCAAAAGGGTCGTTAACATTTTGATGGTGGTACTTTTACCTGCACCATTTGGCCCAAGTAGCCCAAGCGTTGTCCCCTCTTTTATTGCAAACGAAATCCGGTCAACGGCCACAGTGCTGTTATATCGGTGAGTCAGATTGATAACTTGTAAAGCGATTTCGTCCATAACTTTTTTTTAGCCTATCAGCAAAGATAAGCGCACGCTCTTTTACTTCCTTTGCTTTCAATTCCTTGATTAACTATCATTTACAAAAATTTTAAACTTTACAACTATGTCTACATTTGTATTTTTCCCAAAACTACCAACTACCGAACTCAAAGCCGGTGATAATGTAATCCAAGTATTACCTAACAAAAAAGATAGATGCTGCGATTTGGGATTACGAGGAAGAACAATAGAACACATAAAAGCGGCAACTTTTACAATATCAGCAGTAAATACAGAAACATTATCTTTAACAAAAGATGGCAAAGTAATTTCTGTCGCAAATGATGGCACTTGGGCTCTTGCAACAGCTGTAACTCATGCCTGTGAAAATAATTTTCAGCATCATGTGTTTATTACTCTTCCTAACACGAAAATTCAAGCACCCCAAATTCCTTAAAATAATTTCTAAAAAAAGTAGAGCAATCTCTTGAAAGTTGCTCTACTTTTTCTTCTTATAAAATACTCTACAAAATTTGATATTTGCCTTTTAAGGCTATTACCCTTATTGAAATAGGGCATTTCTTTTTGGAGATATTTATGGTTGGAATTTTTTATTCAAAATCATCTTATGCCGCTGTTTTAGGAACATAGTTCTTAAAAATAAAAAAGCCGGTTTGATCGAAAATTCGATCAAACCGACTTCATCCTATAAAGAACTATAAAGAGACTTAAGCCGATTTTTTTGCTAATTGCTTCTCAACTTTTTTAGCTTTCTTCTCTTTTGGCGTTAATGCCGGCTTCTTCTTTTCATCCTTACGGTGTTTGACAACTTCTTTTGCCATAATAAACTCCCTTTGTAGGTGAAATGGAAGATAACATTTACCTTAAAGCAAATTCAAGACTGGTCTTAGCGTCTGTCTTTGCATCGCGGTAACGAACAATAATTGGCGTATAAAGAGATAATCCATGTTGTTCTGCAAAAGGACCTTTCACCTCTCTTGCTCCGGGCACAACCACAGCTCCAGCAGGAATTTCTAAAGGTTTTTCGTCTGTTGCCGCAATCATGACATCATGAACAATATCATAAACACGCGTTGAACGGGTCAAAATGACACCGGCACCAATAACAGCCCGAGCTCCAATCAAAGTCCCTTCATAAATTCCAGAATTTCCGCCAATAAAAGCATCTTCTTCAATGATAACAGGTCTTTCACCAACTGGCTCTAAAACTCCACCAATTTGAGCGCCAGCTGAAACGTGGACTTTTTTCCCTACTTGGGCACAGCTGCCGACTAAAGCATGAGAATCGATGAGAGTCCCTTCATCAATATAGGCTCCCACATTGACAAAAGCAGGTGGCATCACTGTTACAGTCGGTGCCAAATAGGCTCCACGTCTAACAGATACACCGCCTGGGACAAGCCTTATTTTTTGATCAGGAGCAAATTGTCTCAAGGGGAAAGTATCTTTATCAACAAAAGAGAGGGTCTCATTTCCAAGCGAAACTAACTGCCCAAGCCGAAAGCCTAACAAAATAAGCTGCTTGATATTTGTATTTACATTCCACTGGCCAACTTGTTTTTCTGCGACCCTTTGGCGCCCGTTTTCAAGCAAAGATAAAAAAACGCTAAAATCGTCTTTTAATTCTTGATATTCAGGCAAAGAAGAGAGCTCTTGGGCTGAATAAGAGAGGTATTTCAATAACTTCTCAATCACTTGCATAATTTTCTCCCCAACTTTACATAAAGCTCAATGGCCTTTTTTTGATCTTCGATTTGGATAATCTCATGTGCCGTGTGGGCATCCAAAATCGACCCTGGACCAATTAGAAGCGGAGATCCAATATTTCTAACATACGGAACATCTGAACCGAAAGAGACAACACCTGTTTCAAAATCATCAACAACCGTTAAGTATTGTGGATCTGAAATTGATAAGACTTTTAAGACAGTATCTGGATCAATTTTTGATTCGATCAGTTTAAGGATCTCTTCTGCTTTCACAGTGGTACGAATGACTCCGCGCAGAGATGCTTCATCTGCAATCACATTTGGAGCTCTTCCTCCTTGGATCAATCCTACATTGCAAGTTGTATCGCCAAGCTCTTCTGTTTTTGGCCATTTCATAAACAACAATTGATGGACATCAACAATCAATTGATGAATAGCAGATCGACCTCTCTCTGGGTAGGCACTATGGGCAGCAATTCCATTTGCAGTCATCTCAAAAGCCACAACGCCTTTCATGGCCCGGATCAGTTTTAGCTCCGTTGGCTCTCCCACAACAACATACTTCGATCTAATATCCCGTTTTGAAGCAGCTTTTGCCCCATCGCTTGTCGTCTCTTCCCCAACAACAAACAACAAACCCACATTGATATTTTCTTCTCTCAGCTGTTCTGCAGCTAAAATCATGCAAGCAGCAATTCCTTTAGCATCACAGACGCCGCGCCCTACTAAACTTTTTCCATTTTCAGAAAGTGTGGGTGGGTAAAAAGGGGGAACGGTATCCAAATGTGTGCAGAAAATAATGTCAGGGGATCTATTCTCTGAAAACACCCACAAATTATCACGCCCTTCTTCTGGGCCGACGGGTTGTCTTTCAGTTATCCAATCTCTTTTTTTCAAGAAATTTTCTAAAAAATCGACAGCTTCTTTTTCGCTGCCTGTTGTCGAATCGATACGACAAAGATCTAATGTAAGTGAAACGGCCTGATCCATAAGAGGCAACAACTCTAAAGTTAAAGCCACCTCTCAGTCAAGGAAGAGATCTTCATTTTTTGTTGAATGATTTTTTGCACGCTTTTAGAGTTGCGGAAAGATTAGGTGAATCTATGGGCTATAAAATCCGACGACGTAACGACAGAAAATATTTTGATCATGGCTGGCTCAAGACCTATCACACCTTTTCTTTTGGATCGTACTATGACCCCCACTTCATGGGATTTCGGGATTTAAGAGTCATCAACGAAGACCGTGTTGATCCTAAAAGAGGATTTCCTCTGCATGATCATCAAGATATGGAGATTATCTCTCTTGTGCTAGAAGGACAATTAACTCACCAAGACAGCACGGGCAATCAATCGGTCCTTAAGCCTGGTGAAATTCAAGTGATGAGTGCTGGAAAAGGGATTGAACATAGCGAAGGTAATCCTCAAGCTGATCACTACACCCATTTTTACCAAATATGGATTGTACCAGACACAAAAGGGGTTGCCCCCAAATATCAACAAGCCCATTTGCCAAAAAAGCATAACCAATGGGGACTGATTGCCTCTAAAGATGGGAAAGAACACTCTTTAAAAATCCAGCAAGATACCAATCTCTATTATCTATCTCTGGAAAAAGGGGAAAAGATAGAAAAAATCTTGAAACCAGAGCGTTACGGGTGGCTTCAGCTCTTAAATGGAGAACTCTCTTTTAACAAAGAAATCCTCCATCCAGGAGATGGTGTCGCTATAGAACCAAGTGAAGCAATTGCTCTTGAAGCCAAAACCCCAGCCCAACTTCTTTTCTTTGATCTGAAATAATTGAATTATTCTTGATCGAGATCGTGGAAGTGCAGATCTGGGTTGTTCTTGATAGCGTATTGTTTTTCCCACTGCGTCAAGAACAAGACCATCGGTTTATCGTTGGCATCTTTCATCAACACAGAATTCATCGATTTCTGGAAAAGCTTAGGATCTCCAACGAGCCAGCAGCTACATTGGTATGGAAGCGATTCCATCCGTGTTTCAACCCCATACTCGTCCTGCAACCGGTATTGCATCACTTCAAACTGAAGTTGCCCAACACCAGCATAAATATTATCCCCTTCGTCATCGATAGGACGGAGCATTTGGATAGCCCCCTCTTGCGTTAATTGCTTGACACCTTTGTCAAACGATTTTCGTTTGCCAATATCTTTAGGATAGATTCTTGCAAAAATTTCAGGTTGAAACTTTGGAAGTGGTTTAAAGTTGAAACCACCTTTCAATGAGATCGTATCGCCAATCGCAAAAACACCCGGGTTGATCACCCCAACAACATCACCAGGATAGGCTTCGTCAAGTGTTGTCCTTTCTCCAGAGAATAGAGAATGGGGACGAGAAAGACGGATGTCACGTGCTAATCTGTGATGTTTAACGACAAGATCGCGCTCAAATTTACCCGAACAGATCCTCATGAAAGCCAAACTATCGCGGTGTCTTTTATCCATGTTCGATTGGATTTTGAAAATATAGGCGCTAAAGGGGGTCTGAACCGGATCGATCAAGACATCATCCCCTTTTAAGCCATCTGCAAGACGACTTTGTGGAGATGGAGCCAAGTGGATAAAGGCATCAAAGAAAGGCTCGACACCAAAGTTAGTCAAGGCAGAAGCAAAAAAGACAGGTGTCACATAGCCATCTAAGAAATCTTGGCGAGAAAATGTATTCCCAGCAACTTCCATCAAGCTCAGCTCATCTTTGAGCTTTTCAAACTCTTGTTGACCAATTTTTTCTACAATTTGTGGATCATCTAGAGTTGTTTCGATGATTTCTGCCCTTTCAGCACCCCCTGTAGAGGTCTTTCTAAAGAGAAGCGCTTTTTTCTCTACACGGTCGTAAACTCCGCAGAAATCTCTGCCAGAACCAATTGGCCAGTTGTAGGCAAAAGTATGGATCTGCAAAAGGTTTTCCAACTCGTCCATCAGATCGAGCGGGTCGCGACCTGGCATATCCATTTTGTTGATAAACGTCAAAATTGGGATTTTTCTCAGACGGCAAACTTCAAAAAGTTTTCTTGTCTGCTTTTCGACCCCTTTTGCTGCATCGACCACCATGATAGCGCAGTCGGCTGCTGTCAAAGTGCGGTAAGTATCTTCAGAAAAGTCTTGGTGACCAGGAGTATCTAAAATATTGATAATAACATCTTTATAAGGAAACTGCATGGCCGATGCAGTAATAGAAATGCCCCGTTCTTGCTCCATAGACATCCAGTCTGAAGCGGCCATTTTTCGCCCTTTACTGCCCCGTACCATACCTGCAGTGTGGATCATTCCGGAGTAGAGGAGAAGTTTTTCGGTTAAAGTCGTCTTACCAGCGTCGGGGTGGCTGATGATGGCAAAAGTCCGTCTTTTGCTGGTCTCTTGGGCTAAATCTGAACTCATAAAATTTTAAATGTGAGGGACAAATGATACTACATAATTTCTTAATCTCCCAGTCTTATAGTCGCCTTAAATAGGCAGATCAAGGAGGGTTTTGTCATGAAAATTGGTATCATTGGATGCGGCCATATTGGCGCAACACTTGCCCGTCTCTGGGTTAAAGCAGGACATGAGGTCATCTTAAGTTCCGACCATCCTGACAAATTGAAAGCGCTTGCTAAAGAGCTTGGGCCAAAAGCTTCTGTTGCAAGACCTGAAGATGCTGCAAAAGAGGGCAAAGTGATCCTTCTTTCCATCCCACTTGGAGAGATCCCTCATTTGAGCAAAAACCTAAAAAAACACTTACAAGAAAAAATTGTCATCGATACTTGCAACCCATATCCAGAAAGAGATGGAGATGTTGCCGATGAGGCCCTTGAAGATATGAACGGTTCCGGCCACTGGACTTCTCAACAACTTCCTGGGGCCATCATCGTCAAAGGGTTCAATACGGTTCATGCAAAAGTATTGGAAGAAGAGGCCCATCGGAAAAAAGACCCGATCGGCATCCCTCTTGCGTCAGATGACAAACAGGCTTTGCAATCTGTTGCAAGACTTGTAAAAGATGCAGGTTTTGGCCCTGTGATAGTAGGTGAGTTAAAAACTGCTAAGAAATTTGATGTAGGGACAGCCCCTTATGGCTGTGATGGGTCGGTCAGTAAAGTGGAAGAGCTACTCCACGTTAAAACCAAAACCCATTAACAGATAAAACCTAGGGCATTTTTTGCCCTAGGTTTTAGTTATTCAAGCAGCTGATGAGGCCGATTGCGGCAATGACTCGCAGCATAGGGAATGGCTCTTTTAAACAGTCGATAAAGAAAGGGACATCGGCGGGACTTCCAAGTCTTCCGATTGCCTCCAAAAGAGTCTCTTTTTCTCTCCGATCTCCATTAGGATAGTGCTCTTTTAAGAGCTTGACCCCCTCTTCATCACGCCTCCAAAGAGATAACAAAAGAGCTGCTTCTACTCTATGAGGAAACTTTGGGTCCTCCAAAAGCTCTTCAACTTGTTCCAAAATCTCGTTAGAGCCCTCTTTAATTAAAAGAGTGGTAGCTAAAAGACCTACCTCTGGCCGTCTATGCGTCAAAAAGTTTTTAAGTTTTTCTTCCGCAAATTTTGGCGCAAAAGGGGCAATAACGCTTAAAAATTGAATTCTAGCAACAATATCGAGATCTTTTTGTGAAACCATCGGGGGTAGATTTTCCCCTTTTTGTGGAGAAAGGTAAGCAATGCCTCCTTGTTCACTAATCCCCCAAAGTGGATTCTTCAAATCAAACTGCTTCGACAAAAAAGTCAAAATAGGCTCTTTGTCGGCTACTTCAGGCAATAAGTCTAAGGCCAGTGTCATTTTGACAAATGGATCTTTCACTTTATCAAATAAAGTCTCACGAAGAGGCAGGCTTTTCTCACCAGCTGTCCCTAAAAGTGCGGCAGAATAAAGAGCAACCTTGTTGTTTGGATGATTGATAAATGGCAGCCAATCTTCGGCAAGAGTCCCATCTCTTAAAGTTTCAATCCACAATGAGGCAACTCTTGCCTCACCTTCTGGTCTTTTTTTCAGCCCTTTAATGAGCTCTGGTACATCTTGTTCTTTTGCAAAAAGTAATCCAACCGTGCGAGCTGCTTCCAAAACAACTCGACGCGATGAGTCCTCTAATAATGGAGCAAAAAGAGAAAGAGGTGGAGGGGGCGATAAATGTAGCGCCAGCCTAGAACCAACTGCACGATGAAGAGAACGTGGGCTTTTTAAAAGCTCTTCTACTTCTGCTAATTGCGGCCTTTCGTGTAGGTGTAAAAGAGCTTCGAACGCAGCTTCTCTTTCTAGCTGCCGATTCGTAGTTCCCTCAACAATGCTTACTAAAAAAGGCTCTAATTCCTTCATTTGAAGCTCGCCAACAGCCCGAATCATTGCCATTCTAGCTTCAGTCTCTTTTTCCTCTTTCAGACGGATCCGAAGCTTGTTTTGCAAACAAGCATCTCCCATCTGTCCAGATACTTTATAAGCAATTGTTCGGATGATGGCATTGGGATGATCCATTGCCTGTTCTACTAGACGCACACCTCTAAAATCTCGAGACATCGCTGCCGCAACTAATGATAACATCCGCAAAGGAAGCGCTGTATCTCTTGCGCCCTTTCGAATGACTCCCCAAGCCATACTTTCGAGTAAGAAAGGTTCGTTTGCTTTCTCTGTGGAAAGTTTACATAGTTCTTCCCACTCTTTAAGCATTTCATCGATTTTTTCTGACTCTGCAAGAGAGGTGATATAGAGAGATAAAAGAGAAGGATTATCAGGGGTATTTTTTAAAGCCTCTTTAGATAATTCTACGGCAAGACTTGACGCTCCGACAGTAAGTGCATCTTTAATTGCCGATTCATGCTCAAAAGAGGTTGTAACAAGAAGGAGGCTAAGCCATAGGACCAAGTCGTTTTCCCCCTATCAGATGAAAATGGAGATGGAAAATGGTCTGTCCAGCGTCATGGCCATTGTTGGTTAATAAGCGGTAATCGCCTGCTACATTGAACTCTTCTGCCAAAGCTTGCGCACAAGCCACAATCTCACCCATGATCCAGAGATCTTCTTTAGGCACAGATTGAAGATTTGGGTAGCTTTTTTTAGGCATGATCAGAAGATGAACAGGTGCCTGAGGGTATTTATCTTTGATAGCAAGGAGGTGGTCATTTTCAAAAACGATTTCAGCTGGCAATCTTTTATTCACGATTTCAGCAAAAATATTCGTCATTTTATTTCCCTTTTAAAACCACTTTCAGAGCGTCTTCAGCATCTTTTTTTGTCTCCCAAACAGAGATAAATCTCCCTTTATGACAAAAAATAGCTCCTGAAATTCCAGTTTTTTTCTTCAGCTCTTCATCTAACAGACCTGCCCATTCTTCTGGAAGAGGAAAACGTACTTTCATCCTCTCAGAAGTAGAAGGTGGAATGCCTCTTAGCTTCCAATGGCTTCCAGCTGGCATCAACACAAAAAGAGCAGGATGTTTTTCTCCACCCATCTCAAAAAAAGCATCCATCCATGGGATAGACCGTTCAAAAATGAGCGCCTCTTTCCCTTTCTGCATCGCTTCTATGACATCTTCACGGCAAGATTGAACATAATTGAACCTGCTGATCATCCGTGTGATATGTCCAAATGCAAAATCGAGCGCTTCAAAAAAACAACGGCTCTCTTCTTCCACTGAAGCATCGTAAACAATGGCATTGAAATTCGATATCACATGAGAAAAAGTTGTCACATGGGGGCCAAGAAGCTCTTTGCCGTTGTCGTAAGCGTCAACGCCTTGTACTAAATCGTTATGCAAATATTGATAGAGTGCTTGAGAGATGATCCCTTCGTCTTTTAAATAGAGCAAAATCATCCCTGCACTGCTTAACGGGCCAGTGTAGTTGACTTGGTGATGGTCAAATAATTTTTTCTGAGGGTCGTATATCCCCCCAACATCACAAACATATTCACAAGTTTCTAAAACAGCCGGATTGCGTGTTCTACTAATTCCCGATTTTTGGATCAGCCCAAAATGGAGCAACAAAGCAGCCGCTGTCACTTCATCAGCATGGAAGCGGCCGTCATGAGTGCCTAAAGTCCCACTTTTTTTCTTCATAAACGAGCCATTATGTAGAAAGTGCGGGTTGCAAACCACTGAAAAAAATAAATGAGCCAATTCTTTTTTTCTTTTCAAAACCAGAGTTGTCGACAAGTGAAACGTTGATTATTTATCCAATCCCTATTGTGTTAAATTCAAATTTAATGTTTCATGTTCGCAAAAAATATGAAATTATCAACATGTTAACAATCAATTACTTACACGTTTTGCTTGTAAAGTATTTTTATTAAACTCAGAGAGAAAAGTGTGATTCATAAAAGGTGTTAGTCCCTTTTTTACTCACAACTCATCCACATATCCTCCACAACTTTTCCCCAAAAAGACCCTGTATTTCACCATTACAAGAGAACAAAAGGTGAACTACACTCTGTAGAACAAAATCTTGAGACTGGTATGAGTGGATTTGTGATAGATGCTTTTTTAAATGGTACCGTCGAGTACGACCTTGCCTCCCCTGATGGCAAGCTCATTTTATGGCAGCCTGAGGATGGCACCGCATTTGGAAGGCTTGAAATATCTTCCATCTCTTCTCAATTTGTTGGTTTTCAGTTAGCACCTCATGAACTGCAATTCAACATCAAGAGTACGCTTGCTCAACTCGGAGTTGATGGGCATCTTTTAAATCTTGAAATTGACAAAGCAAAACGGCGAGCGATTTTGGATATCCAATTTTTCTCTATTGGAGATGTGGGGAAACAGATGCTTAAACTCCTGGGTGAAGGAGACTATGTCGGAAAACTATTTGCTCCAGACGAAAGAAGACGTGTTCGCGATCCATTTTATCTAGATCGGATGTTTGGTCGCTCTGACCGGTGGGGCAACCCCCTTTTGTCGCTTGGCGGTCTTCAAGGAAGCGATCAGCTCTTTTTAGAAAAAGTCGATGGACGGTGTGTCGCTTTTCTTTCTTTAATAAAAGGAGTTGTTGAGCCAGAACCTGCCATCTATGGCTTGTTACCCACAATCGCTAAAGGCTTGCGCCAACAAATCCCCATGCGCAATCTTTTGGCCCTCTTACAAACACTCCACCCCGATCGGCCCCGTTATCTAGAAGAAGGAAAACTTCTTTTAGTTAAAACTCCTCCTCTACATGTCCGCACTGTTTTTGCTCGTGTCGTCAAAGAACTCCTCCCTCCAGGCTATGTCCACACCACTGCTAACGTTCTACAGCCAGATACAAAAGCTTCCGGGGATATTTACGAATTTTACGGAAAAAGCGAACGGGAAATTGCTGATGTGCCACTGGAATTTTTTACACTAGAACCTTATCGAGAATATGTCTTTTTCTCTGACCGCGACCAACTTCAAGTCTCTCTAGACAAACCAGAGCATCTCTTCAAAGCATTTGCCACCTCACCAGAACCAAAAGATGATCAAGCAGCCATTTTTATCTGCAAAGGCAGTCAACTTGCCCATTTACAACCATCCGATTGGAATAAGGCCTCATCTCATCTCCACGATTTTCCGGGATTTGCTCTGGCATCTCGCCAAGCCATGATGGTGGAGCGCTATATCGAACAACAAGCCTCTTTCCCGTACTTAGATGCCATTGAAAAAGGGATCATCACTAGCCAAGGCGTGCTTTTAACTCGCTTTTTCCCCTCTCCTTTGATGAAACGGATGTACTTAAGCGATTTTGTACAGCGTGCTTTGAAAGGTCTCTATTTTCAATATCCTTCAAAATCGAACGAAAATTTCTTTTCTCAAGAAGATAGAGCTTTTTTGCACGACTTAGTTGTTTTTGGCATCCCTGTTTATTGGGTAGATGATACCTCGGGTAAAATCTTAAGATTTGTCTCTAAACAAGGACGAGAATCTGGAATGTTTGTTCCTCTAGACAAAGTTGATACTTATCTTAAAGCAACTCTCTTTGGAATCTATGGCTCTAATTTAATTGCCTATGGATTAGAAGATCTCTTATTAGAAATTTTCCGCGGTCTTGAAAAAATGCGGATGGAAGTTTCTCACCCTCTTTTAAATAGTAAAACTCCTATTGCACTTGTGACTGGAGGGGGTCCAGGGGTGATGGAACTTGGCAATAAAGTAGCCAAACATTTGGGCATTCTATCTTGCGCCAACATCGTCAACTTTCAAATGAAAGATAAGTCATCTGTCGTTAACGAACAAAGACAGAATCCTTATGTAGAAGCAAAGATGACCTACAGAATCGACCGCCTTGTAGAACGCCAAGCCGAATTCAATCTCGATTTCCCTCTCTTCACGGTTGGCGGTATTGGAACTGATTTTGAATTTTATCTTGAACAGGTGCGAAGAAAAGTGGGCTCACAAATATTGACTCCCATTTTGCTATTAGGCCCAGAAGAATATTGGACAGATAAAATCACCTCTAATTTTCAAACCAACTTAAAATCTGGAACAATTAAAGGCTCTGAATGGATTTCTAATTGTTACTTTGTCGTTAATACGCCAGAACAAGCCCTTTCAGTTTACCGTCGTTACTTTAATAACGAACTTCTTCTTGGTCCAACAGGCCCTATCTACGAAAAAGGCTTTTCTGTTGTTACTTAAGAAAAAGATTACAGAGATTATCTGCCTTGCTTGGCTTCAAGGAAATTGAAGAGAGCTACACGAAGAAAAGGTGTGATTTCGTCTTTTGGAACAATCGAGTCAGGATCTGGATGACCGTAGGTAATGGTCTTCAAATAATTAGGAGCAGAATCTTCTGTCAAGTTTCTCCAGTAGTTCCTGGCATAATGCGGGTGAGTAGTTAAAAAAGGCTCTAGCTGTCCATAGGTAGGAGTCATTGCATTGATAGCATCTCCCTCAAAAAAGTAATTCTTCCAACCAATAAAAGATTGTTTCACAACAAATGGAAGATCTTCTAACAACTGATCATCTGGTAATGAAGGAAGCTCTCGGATGAGCTTGACATAGCCTTCTGGAGCATCATGCCACCATTTAGGAAGCCATTCGGGCACTTGTCTTAAAAATTCTCTAAAAGCTGCCGCTTTGATGGGTCTTACAACACTTTCGCTACTGATCAGCCTTTCCCATGTATGGTAATGGAAAAGGACATAAGGAGGCGCCTGAACAAGCTCTTCAGCGTTGTCTGGAATGGGTGTCACTTTGTCTAAATATTGAAAACCGGGCAAATAGGCATGCTTTGAAGAGACATTGATCCGCATGAATTGAGGATTTTCCCACAGAAAGAGAGAAAACTCTCTATTCGTCACCTGAGAGAATGGAGAAGCTGCATGAAATTTACTGAGTCTATCCTCCATCCAAGACTGTGCCATGGAAAAAAGACCTATTAAAAGCGCGGTAAAGAAGAGCCAAATCCAAAAAGGGAATGGATCTTTTTTAGATCCATTGCTCCCTAATTCACTATCTGGAATCTCATCTTCGTTAGAAGCCATAACTAATTCTAAAGCTAAAGTAATCGGTTCTTTGGTGACAGAATTGACCTTCTAAAGAATAACCCTCATGGTATTCAAAATAGAATCTCAATTTACGCTCTAATCCATATAACTTGGCAAATTCATAACCAAGAACATAGGTTTGATCCAAATCCCAATCGTGTTCTTGGCGCGTTCTTAAGTTCAAAGCAAAGTAAGGACGACCCTCTGTCATATGGCAGGTGCTAAAGAAGCGGAACCAAGGTAAATAGACCTCAGCGCCCCCTTCAACATATCCTCTTTTAATTCTGAAAGATGGATCGCGGTGAACAACATATCCGCCCCCAAGATAAAAACGGAAGTCGTCGTTCATATAATAAGAGCCATATAAATCTATATACTCTGCACTTGGGTTCCGTCTATCAAACCCTGGATGCTCTAATAAGAACTCATCTCCAAGGTGTGAGGAGATGTGATAAGCTCTAAAACGGACAGAATAACAATTCCATGCATAGTTTAAAGAAACACCAATGTAGTAGTCAGCATTTACTAACGGAGATGTAGGAGCAGTTGGTTCAAAAACAGCCCATAATGCACCGTCGATATCAAATTCTAACTGTCCACATGGCGCACCAATGTTAAACCAGCGGTAAAGTTGGATGGTGTCAAAATAAGAAACGTCGATGACATGCCGACCAATCGCTTGGTCATTAAAGCGCCAACCAGCAGAAGCAGCAAGTTGTCGTGGGTCTGCTTTAAAGGGCAAAAAGAGTGGTGGTGCTTCAGGTAACCATACCCCTCGGATACAGCACGGGTTTAAACATTTGTAAATGCAATTCTCTACACAAACAACTCCATTATCATCTTCATAGATATGGCTTTCGTCGTCGTCATGTTCTTCTCCGCAGAACCAGCATACTCCTATAGGTAGATGGTCTTTGGCTTTCGGTGGTGTTTCGTTTTCGGCGCAAAAGTGGGTGAGCTCAACGTTGTTAGAAGTGCTCAATAACAGGGTCAAAAGAATAGAAAGCATAAGTTGCAGTTTATATTGAGCCCCGTTTTATTTTGCAAAACATCTCCATTTTCGGCAGGATGTGCCTTTCAAACCGAATGAGACAAGTGAGGTCTTCTATGAAAGTGCTTGTTATTGGAGCTACAGGGAAACAAGGAAGTCATGTGGCACGTACCCTTTTAAAAAGGGGCCATCATGTTCACGCCTTCACACGTAACCCTACATCCCCTATTGCACAAGAATTAGCTTCGTTAGGGGCATCCATTGTTGTTGGCAATATCAAAAACCAAGCATCCATAGAACAAGCCCTTGAAGAGGTTGATGCGCTATTTGCTATTACGACACGTGTTCCTGACGGTGTTGAAGCAGAAATTGAGCAAGGAAAAACGATTGCAAATGCAGTGAAAGCAAAAAATAAATACCTTGTCTTTTCTTCTGTTGCATCGGGAGATAAAAAAACGGGCATTCCACATTTTGATTCCAAAACAACAATTGAGAATTATTTTAAAGAAATCGGCATCTCTCCCTGCATCTTAGCGCCAGTCTATTTCATGGAAAATGTCTTTGCCATGCCACAATTAAAAGAAGGACAATACCTATCTACGCTTGCCCCTAATCGCCGTTTACAACAAGTAGCTTTAGCCGATATCGCAGCTTTTGCAACGCATGCTCTTGAAAATCCAAGCCGCTTTAAAGGGAAAAGGATTGAACTTGCTTCCGACTCTTTAACTGGAGAACAGGTTGTTGAGATCCTTTCTAAAGCTTCGGGGAAACCCATTCACTATGTGCAGGTCCCTCTCGAACAGATTCGTGATCCTGACATGGCCAAAATGTTTTCTTTCTTTAACCAGCAAGGTTTTTCAGTCGACATCTTAGAACTTCATAGAAACTATCCAGAGATCCCTTGGCATAGCTACTACTCCTGGGCGAAAGAACAAAATTGGCAAAATATGCCAAGCCTCTCTCACCCATGAGATGCCCAATTATGACTGAGATACTAGCTTCAATTCGATAATAGTATCGATTGGATCAAGTGTAGGGAGTTGAATTTCTCCATCTATAATAGGCAATTGGGTTCCATCAGAAAAAAGAAAAGCGGCTTCTGCTGCTAATGGGAGTGGGAATGTATTTTTATCCCAATCTAAAAGGTGAATAAAAACTCTTCCCTCTTTTTGAGTAGAAACACCCCAAACTTCTGGAGCTATCGGACCGCCCCGAGTTCCATAAATCGATTCTCCATTTTTAGCCATCCATTGACCCATTTCTTGCAGTCTTTCAACAAACTCAGGTTGAATAGTTCCATCTGGTCTTGGACCTACATTCAGTAAAAAGTTTGCATTGTTTCCTGCTGCTTTAACCAAATATTGGATCAACTCTTTTGTGCTCTTAAAACTCGTCTCTGTATAGTTATAGCCCCATGCGTTACCCATCGTTTCGCATGTTTCTAAAGGAAGCAGACTGATTGAAGTTTGATTGAATTCAGCTGTATTGCGTCCTGGCAAGTCTTTTTCAAAACTTTGAAAATCCTCTCCTTCAAATGGGGTCAAATGGTGATTATTTCCAACCAATGCAGCTGGCTGTAAACTATGGATCAAGGCATAAGTTTTTTCTAATCGCCAATCGGCATCTTTTTTATCCCACATTCCATCAAACCAAATACCAGCTACTGGGCCATATTCAGTTAAAAGCTCTGTGAGTTGGGCATCCATAAAGTCGAGATATTTTTCAAAATCACCCTCTTCTGGACGTCCTGCAAAACGGCCTGTCCACCCTCTTGGAAAATAGTTTTTATCGTGCCAATCTAAATGAGAATAGTAAAAAAAGAGTTTTATCCCCTCTTTTTCACACTCTTCAGCTAGTAACTTTAAAACATCTTTTTTATACGGAGTGGCATCAACAATGTTCCAACCATTTTGTTTAGTACCCCACATCGCAAACCCATCATGATGTTTTGAAGTGATGGTGATGTATTTCATGCCTGTTGCTTTGGCTAGCGCCACCCAAGCCACCGGGTCAAATTGGTCTGGATTAAACTGACCAGCCAATGGCTCATAATCTTCAATCGTTATTTTCCCAATTGGCTGATTGTGGTATTCGGGAATAGATTTGTATGCAGCATCGGCTTTTTCCATGACCCATTCACCTCTACCAAGCACACTATAGACACCCCAGTGGACAAAGAGACCAAATTTACTATCTTGAAACCACTCCCGTGCTTCTAAATTTTCTTTTGTTGGCTCTCCAAAAACTCCGCCAACAATCAAAACTAAAATTAAAAATAATGGGCGCATAGATTTTCTCCTAAGCGATCCATCCTACAAGAATCTTCTATAGAAAACATCCTCTCGCATCCATTTCCCAAACCTGCTATTCTTTCCCTTTTTTCGGGGCAATAGCTCAGTTGGTTAGAGCAGCGGACTCATAACCCGTCGGTCTCAGGTTCAAGTCCTGGTTGCCCCACATTTTGTTATGAAATATCTATCCCTTCTGTGCGCGATATTCCAAATTAAAAAACACATAGACTCGTATAGTCGCTTCTTTAGAAAGTGGTTACCCTTTTTGATCCGTTAGCTTCGAATCAATCCCCTCAATTGACTCTAAGGCATCGGACAAGCATTTGGAATGAGTTTCAAGGAAAATCAAGAACATTTTTTTCATCTGATGAAGGATCTATTGGCTTTGTTTCAAAATTGGGTGGCCTTTGGTTTCAAGGTGCTCTAGATTTGACAGCACAAATGACAGAAATTCTTTCATTCTACGGCACATTTAGAGGAAATATTTACCTTAATAAGGTGGCCACGCATATAACGCAGTTGCCGGTTTAAGAGCCAATTTCTGATTGGAAATCAGCTTAGATCATGGGAGCAAACAATTTTGAAAAAAGGATCATGATTTTTGGGATTCCCTTCTATTTTACGATTTTTGATTGCATTAAAATTAAGATTTTCTATAATTAGAATGCTTAGGCGCTTTCACCTTGGCGATCCTTAAAGGAAGGTTATGAGTATTAAACAATTTGACTATGGAGCAACGCTGCCTGCGGCCAAGCTCAATCTTTGTCTAAATGACATGTCAATCTTTATCCGCTCTCTCCATCCTTCTTTTCATCATGAGCATCTAGCTCATTAATCTTCCTCTTTAATTTTTTTTGTATTTCTGAATTGGCTTTCTTTGCTTGAGAACCAGTGTTCTCTTGCAAAAAACGATCCAACCCAGAATGAGCAGCTATTTATTTAAAACAATTATTTACTCGCATGTAAACACAAAAAACTATCCAAACACATTTTGGAAAAAGTTTAAACGAGATAAAAATGGATCTATTAAATGTAAAAAAACAATCGTGGTGGCAGTTATTAAGTATTCAAACCGGAGGAACACTATGCCTTCCAGTTATCATGGTAGGAAGTCTAATTTGTCAAAAATATGGGTGGCTTGCAGCGTTGCTTAGCGTGGGTTTCGGCAACCTGTTTTTGTTAATCATTGGATATGTACTGGCTTCTCTAAGTGCCTATCGACCTCAAAGCACAGTTGAACATGCTATCAGCTATTTTGGAAGTAGAGGTCGACTACTTTTTGCGTCTTTAATGATATTTTCTATGTTGGGTTGGTTTGGCATTCAACTCAATATTATGAGCCTCAGTTGTGCTCAATTTTTCAATATGTTGGGGATTGCTATCCCTTGTCTTTTTCTTAACATCTGTATTGGGATTATCATTAGTTGCGTGATGTGCCTTGGCATGAAGGGGATGAAAGGTTTGTCTTACATCAGCGCCCCTTTACTAGGACTTACTCTTTTTTATGCTACTTACACATCTGGAGAGATCATTCCATCCGCTGCTCCTTTGCCAATTTCATGGCTTGGGGGGCTTTCATTAATTATCGGAGCTAATATTGCTGCTGTTATTGATCTACCAACTTTTTTCAGACATGCTAAATCCAGTAAAGATGCAAAAACTTGTATCCTATTGCTATACGGACTAGTTGTCCCTTTTATTGAAATAGTAGGCATTTATCTGTCTACCGTTGCAAATGGTGGTTCCATTTTAGATGTTTTACAAACAGGGCATGGACCAATTTGGGCAATGTGGATTAGTTGTTTTGTGCTCCTTTCAGGATGGGCAACAAATAATGCTAATCTTTATTCATCAGTTATTTCTTCCTATTCATTGACAGGAAGATATCCATTTATGCTTCGAGCATTGATCTTAGGCGTAATAGGCACGGCAATTAGTTGCTTCAATCCATTAGGAAATATTGAAAATGTACTCGATTTATTGGGAATTACCATTGGAGGGATGGGCGCAGTCATCTTTGCTAATTATCTTTTGGAAAGAAGTAGCCTAATATACAAAACCCTTCCTGGAGTGTCCCTTTTAAGTTGGGGATTAGGCGTTGCTGTTGGAATATTTTCCTTATTGTTGAATTGGCTAACTACAGGTGTTCCTGTTTTTGATGCTTTTATAGCAACACTTTTAACACAAATTACTTTCACATTTATTTATCAAAGAAGAAAAATTTATGAAACAATTGACAGTTGATGATTTAGAAAATTTAAGCCTTGGCAGTGCAATTTTAGGATCAGGAGGTGGTGGAGATCCTTCTTACGCTATCCTCATGGCAAAATACCTTATAGAAAAGTATGGTCCAATACGAATTGTCTCAGTAGATGAACTAAAGGAAAATGATCTTATAGTACCACTTTCTATGATGGGAGCTCCATTAATCAACATGGAAAGATTATTGAGTGGTAATGAATTAAATATTCTCCTTCAAACCATTGAAGAAAAGCTGCAGCGTCAACCTACAGTCTTAATGGCTGCTGAAATTGGGGGTGCAAACGCGTTTACGCCCTTACTAGCTGCCGCAAAGACAGGGCTTCCTATCTTAGATGCAGACATGATTGGTCGGGCTTTTCCCGAACTTCAAATGAGTAGCTGCTTTTTAAAAAATCTTAAAAGCACTCCAGCCGTTATGGTTGACTGCTTAGGTAATCGTGTAATCATAGAGACATCAAGCGCTGAAACTTTAGAAAAAATTGCTAGATCTGTGACTGTGGCGATGGGCTCTAGCAGCGCAGTTGGTTTTTATCTTATGAATGGGAAGGAAGTTCCAGGTAGCGCAGTAACTGGCACATTATCCCAAGCGTTACGACTAGGTGAAGCTATAACAGCTGCTCGTAATGTCGGAAAGGATCCTATCCAAGCACTCATTGATATTTCAGATGGGGTGACTATAGGAAAAGGGACTCTTATCGATATAGACCAAGAAGTTAAAGATGGATTTTTACAAGGATCAGCTACCATTTTAACCCACAACGAAAAAATAAGACTTTTTTACCAAAATGAATATCTTTTGGCTAAAAACGATTCCGAGATTCTTGCTTCCACTCCCGATCTTTTGGTGTTGTTAGACGAAAACAGCGGAACTCCCCTTACGAGCGAAATGCTTCGATATGGACTTCAAGTCACTTTGATAGCGCTTCCAGCTCCAGAAATTTGGCAATCCATAGAAGGTCTTGAGCTAGTGGGCCCTCGAGTTTTTGGATACGATATCGATTATCAACCTGTTTCTCAAACCACCATAGGAGCATAATTTATGAAAAATTCATATATCATTGGCGTGGATATTGGAGGAACAAATACAGATGCAGTCCTTGTAGATGATCAAAATACAATCATCTGTGCTGTTAAAACAACAACTACAAATGACATTAGTATAGGATTTTCAACGGCTTTAAATAATTTGATCGAACAATCAGCCATCCAACCAAACCAAATACAAAGCATCTTTTTAGGCACAACTCATGCAACAAATGCCATCCTACAAAAAAAAGACCTATTTCGAGTTGGTGTTATTCGAATTGCAGGGCAAAGACCAGAAACACTGCCTGTGGCATTTGCATGGCCTCAGGATCTAAAAGATGCCGTAATTGGAGGCGTAGAAACTGTAGGTGGCGGATTGGAATGCCATGGAGGCCCTTTAACTTCCATTTGTAAAGAAGAAATTCGCAGAGCGATATCACGCCTTCTTGAAAAGGAAGTAAATAGTATAGCCGTTATTGGAGTTTTCTCTCCTTTGAATGGGTCTCAAGAAAACCTAGTTTGCGATCTTATAAAAGAAGTAGTAGGCCCCTATTTCCCTATTTCCTTGTCTCATGAAATTGGTGGAATTGGATTTATCGAAAGAGAAAATTCTACCATTCTCAATGCATCCCTAAAGCGGGTTATGCAACAAGGCTTTTGTTCCTTACAGATGGCTTGTCAAGCGTTAAAGCTGACTTGTCCTTTGATGATTACTCAAAATGATGGGAGTCTCATCGAAATTCAGCGGGCAATTGATTATCCCGTGTTAACAATTTCAGCAGGACCGACCAACTCCTTTATCGGGGGAGTCCGTTTAGCGGGGTTAGAAAATGCTATTGTTGTGGATATTGGGGGAACATCCACAGATGTAGGATTGGTACGCAAAGGATTTCCCATTCGAAGTTTAAATAAATCAAATATTGGTGGTGTTTCCCTCAATTTTCCGATGCCTGATGTTTTGTCTGTGGCCCTAGGAGGAGGAAGCATTATTCGATTTCATTCAAATAGGCCACTCATCGGACCAACAAGTGTAGCGAAATCATTAACATCACAGGCGCTTAGCTTTGGGGGAAATGAATTAACGCTAACCGATGTTGCCCTTGTTATGGGCCATGTTGAAATAAAAGACTCGCAATCGGAGCGAGCTTGCATTGATCTCGTGCAAGGGACAACTATTTTTGACCAAGTTAAAGAAAAACTAAATAAGCTGATTTTTAAAATTCGAGGAGAATATAAAGATTTGCCCATAATTTTTGTAGGTGGAGGATCTGCGTTATTGCCTCCTTGTTTTTTTCAGGAAGAATATCAAATGCCCTCATTTTTTAATGTTGCCAATGCCTACGGAGCAGCCCTTTCAGAAATATCGGGAACGGTTGACACCGTAGTCAGTTTACGAAATCGGGAGGAAACATTAGATAAACTTTATGAGCAAGCTAAACAAAAAGCTGTTGATCAAGGAGCAAAAAAGGAAACTTTACGATTAGTAGATCAGCAAATCATTCCCTATTCCTATGTTCCCAACCAAATGGCACGTGTTATTGTGAGATATTGCGGAAAGAGAGTATCGACAACTCATAAGTGAAATTGGGGCCATTTCATATTTCGATAGGATGTGGTCATCTGAAAGGGATAGTATTTATGAAAAAAATTAGCTGCTACTGCAGGGTTCTGGGCTATTGGAGAAACTCATATGAAAGAAGATTATGTGTTAGTGCGAAAAAACAATATAGATGCCTCAGCGTGTGAAGATATCTTATTTAACGGCATCAATGAAGAGGCTAGAATCGTAAAAGGATTAAATCCCATTCGCACTTTTTGTTTTAGTATAGAAAACAGCCAAAAAGAAGTTTTAGGCGGAATTAATGGCATGACCTACTATGGCTGCCTTTATGTGGATATGCTTTGGGTAAAAAGTCTATTACGCAGCAAAGGTTGGGGAACCAAATTAATGCAAGAAGCAGAAATCCTCGGTAAAAAAGAGGGGTGTAATTTTGCTACTGTCAACACGATGGACTGGGAGGCGTTGCCTTTCTACGAAACACTTGGATATAGAGTTGAATTTATGCGTGAAGGTTATCAAAACAACTCCAAAATGTATTTTTTAAGAAAGAAGTTATGACTCCTTAACATTAACACAGAGTGCCTTGATGTCGAATATAGGCAGTACTGCTATTCCTGACTTGGTAGTCCTCATTTTCTTGAGGCCTACCCTCTTTATAAAGATTGCTCACATTCGTATACAATAACCGAAGCGTCAACACCTACTTTTTCTTTCTTATGCGGTTCGGCCTGCCATTTAGCAAGCACTTTAAACCCAGATTGATACAATAAAGATTCAATTTCCGATGGTTCATAAAGCCGTAACTGAAAATTCTCTACTTCAACTAACGAAATCGCATTTCTTTCCCATAATTCATATCGACAGAGAATGGTTTTGATTTGTGAAGTTTCATCAAACTTTGACAAAGTATTTAAAACAATCAGCGATCCATTTGGTTTAGAAACCCAACTGCCTTTCCAGACTCCTTGCTGGGTCTCTATCGATTTCAAAGTTTCAACTTCAAAGATAAACTTACCCTTAGGTGCCAACCAACTCGAAATAAATTTGAGAGCTTGTAAAATCTGTTTTTGATCGGTCAGTAAACAGAAAGATCCACTTGGAATAAAAATTAAATTATATTTAGATCTCGGGATAAAAGTTTCAAAAGTAGCCTCAACCAATTCTGGATTAAGACCCAATTCTTTGCTTTTCTTTCGGCATACATCCAACATATAAGGAGAATAATCAAAACCAGTGACTATATACCCTCTTTCTAACATTGGAAGAAGAAAGCGCCCAGTACCACACATCGGCTCTAATATCGGACCTTGGGCTTCTTTAGCACATTCTAAATAGTGCGTAAGAGCGTCGCTAGAAATAATCGGTTTATCTAGCTCATAATACTGAGTACATAAATTTCTATATGGAACTGATGCTTGTTGCATTGTGCCTCGAATTTATCCCACATAATAGCCAAAAAATAGAGGGGCTATCAAGAAATCACTTAACTTTATCTACCGACTCCCTAGATCAGAAAAATTTGTAGACACAAATTAATACGTAAACGTACTATTTGAGCTTAAAAGCTAAACCAGGAGAAATTATATGTTTACGCCTAACTTAGGTTTTGTCCTTCTCTTCGCCTCAAACCCACAAAAAAGCGCCCTCTTTTATCAAGAATTGTTTGGGATCAAACCGATTGAGGAATCACCCACATTTGTTATGTTCGCCCTCAAAAATGGTGTGATGCTTGGTCTTTGGTCTAAATACACTGCAGAGCCCCAAGTTGTTGCCCCTGCTGGCGCATTGGAAATTTGCTTTCCAACTGAAGATGTAGATGCGTTGTATGAGCAGTGGGGTAAAAAGCATGTAACTGTTGCTCAAAAGCCTACCGATATGGATTTTGGGCGCACATTTGTTGTTCTCGATCCAGATGGACACAGAATCAGAGTGTACAAACTCCATGAGGAGAAGTAATGGCGCGATATTGGATAGGAGTTGCATCTAAAGAGCACGTACAGAGAGGAGTAGTCGGAGGATTTGCTCAAGTCTGTCATGGAAAGGCTGGGCCATTGAATCGAATGGAGGAAGGAGATTGGATTGTCTACTATTCTCCCACTATGAAATTTGGACAGAAGGAGCCTTGCCAATCTTTCACAGCAATAGGAAAAATTAAAGATGCGGATGCCTATCCTTCTGCTATGAGTGAAGACTTTGTTCCTTGGCGGCGTGATCTGTCGTTTGTGAAATCCCAAGAGATTCCTATCCAAACCCTGTTGAATGAGTTATCTTTCATACAGGATAAGCAAAAATGGGGATTCCCTTTCAGAAGAGGGTGTTTTGACATCTCGCAAGAAGACTTTCAAGTCATCTCGAAAGCAATGGGAGTTTGATGATGAAGAAAAGCATCAATTTTAAAGAGATCAGTGTTCATAACACTCCAGATCGTAGCCCTGGCTTCCTATTATGGCATGTAAGCACAGCGTGGCGGGGGTCCATTGAAGTGATGCTTAAATCAATGAGTCTGACTCATCCCCAATTCGTCATTCTTGCTACTTTAGGCTGGTTAACCAGAAAAGGAGATCGTGTGACTCAAGCCCTCATTGGTAAAATGGCGGGACTTGATCCAAACACTGTTTCTCAGATCATAAGAGGGCTTGAACAAAAAGAACTCATCATGCGTGAAAAATCCTCTGATGGGAGAGCAAAAAATCCCATTTTAACAACGAAGGGTTCAGATATTCTTAAGAGAGCGCTACCTGCTGTTGAAACAAAAGACTCAGAATTTTTTCATAATCTTACTGCGCAAGAAAAGGGATGCATGATCAGCATCTTCCAGAAATTAATTCCAAAGAACGCGGAGATAGCCGAATGACGGAGAACATGTGGTGATAGATGCTTCTCTTGTGAAAGGGGCCGGGCCTGCTTTCCTGAAAGGGGCCGGGCCTGCTTTCCTGCGTTATTGGGGTGGAAACACTCCCAATCAAAACCTGACTTATTTGAGAGAAGAAAAATCATCAATGATTACAGAGATTGGGTTGCAGCTCATGTTGATCTCAAAAATCCAGCTTATCAACCAGAATGGAAAGACGTAAAAATCTACATTGACTACCTCCAAGAGGTCATATCTAATCTCTACTTACTTTCAACATATAGAAGCTATGGCTATCCCCTGGGAGGTGCAGGGATAAAAAGTAAAGAAACAATAGAATGGTTTTGCAAAGGAATAAGTCTCTAAATCCTAATGCTTTTTCCCATCGCTCATAGCAGCACCTTCAAAGATCGTTCAAAACCAAGCTTCTTCAATTTACCCGCTGGATCTTGAGCTTCTAATTTAGACCAATCAGCAGGAGAAGCCTGGTTCACCCAATTTGACAATTGCTTTTGAAATGTCTGTAGCCATTTCGGATGCTGCTGAGAGAGGAAAGCAAATTCAGCAAGCGCTTGATCGGAAAAATCTCCCAGCTGCGTGGTCACGTACCAGATCCCATAGAGATCTTTAAGCATCTTTAATGAACTCTTCCGCTTGGTAAAAGTAAGTCCTTTGTGAAAGATCCATGCTCCAGATGAGACCACTTTTCCCACTTCATGCGAGTAAGTCTGAAATTCCATTGTCGTTTGCAGGCTCAGCGTCAAGTAGCTCAAGGGCTGAGCAACAATACCAGCGATCACGACATTTTTATTTTTATCATCTCGGGTAGCCGAGTCGGTTAAAAATTCGATCTCTACCTCTACGCCATCGATCTCTTTCACAAAACTTTCGGCTGCAGGAATGTCGACATCTTTGAAGACATGAGCAAAGCCTGCTTCATTGAGATATTTGGCGATATTCTTTTTAGAGATCTCAGGAACTCTTCTGGGAATCAACGAATCAATATCACGCGTTCCAACAGGGAGATTCTCGAGCTTGGGATCAGCGAGATAAAGCTTGTAAATGAAAAGAGCAAAACCGCCTCCGATAACAACGAACTCTCGCCATGGCCCCAGTGACTTTAAAAATTCTGAAATGATTTTGTCTTCTTGAATCTGTTTCATTTGTTCTTAAGGCTTTTGTAGATGCGTTTCAGTTCAGGTGCTCGCTGAGCTATAAATTCTGCTTGTTCTTGTCCTCGCAGAGGAAACTGATAAAGATCTAAAAAGACAAGGAGAAGCGGGCAAATGCCAATTTCTTTACCGTCCTTCCTATTTTGCTTGAGCAGCATTTTGTAGTAAGGTTCGATCAATAAAACCTCGTACCCCCTTTCTTGTGGTTCCAATTGCAGAGCGCTTTCCAATCTCGGTCTAATCGAAGGATCCAGGATATACAATTCTAATCCTTCCAGGTTGGTGTTCTTAAGCCCAAGCGCTTCAGCTGCCGAATGAAGAGCTAAGATCACGTCTGACCCAAGTCCAGATTTCTTTAAAGCCCTGAACCATTCTGACTTTCCAGAAAGAGCAGACCGATACGTTCTGATTTTGCATTTTTTCACGATGCTATAATGCTCTAACCAGCTTTCTAGCAGCTCTTTTGATTTGTTAAAGGAAAACCTCTTGGCAGTTCTTACGCCTTCAACTTGCAGAAGTCCTTTTAATACTAGAATATTGAAAACACGTTGAACCAGGCCGAGGCTTACTCCCGCTTCTTTAGCAACTTCTCTCAATGAGAAGCTTTCTCTAGAAAGTGCTTCTCGAAGCAGCCAATCAAGCACGAGAGAAGACTTGTCTGCGTAGACATTTCCTTCTGCGGAATCTTCGTTGGAACTTACTAGGAAATGACCTTTCATTTTAGCTCTCCATCTGTTCACTATAATACACTGTTCAATATATATTGAACAGATGAATCCAGTGAACAGTTAGGAAATATCGGAAGAAGCTATTGCAGGAAACGAAGCAGCTTGATCCAAAAGAGCCACGATAGTCTTTTCAGAAACAGGTTTATAACCCCAGACTTCCACGGAAAGATTAAGCTGACGATCGATCAGTTTATTCGGCCGCTTCTCGTGAACATGACCATGGAGTTGAAAATGAGAAGGCGCTGGGTAACTGGGAATGTGAACGAGTTCAACTTGATGACGGCCAATCTTAATAAAAGCAGACTCTAGGACGATGGAAAATCCAATTTTATGCATTTTTGCAGGGGTGCCATCATGATTTCCTCGAATGCAAATCTTTTGACCTTGCAGTTGTGAACAAAGGTCAAAAAGAAAATCGGATGTACCCAACCCGAAATCACCCAAGAAAAAGACCGTATCCTGCGGCTCAACAAGAGCATTCCAATTCGCCATAAGTTTCTTATTCATTTCGCTGACGGATTGAAAAGGGCGTCCAGTATAGCCGATGATATTGGCATGGGAGAAGTGAGTATCGGATATGAACCATCTATTCATTTCTAGCTCCAGCAATCATGAATTAATGCCTGCAATTTGGGCCCCATTTTCATGCAAAATTGGGAGAAAAAAACCTCTAATTTCGAATATCACTTTTTCAAGGGGCACCGGATCATGTCCAATCCCTTTAAGAAAGGCATCCCATCGTTCCAATGTTTTTGGCATATTATAGAAAGCCTCAGAAAACGCCTTTGGGACTTCCCGCACAACAGTTTTCCAATTTTGAAAGACATCCTTAATCACAGGAGCTATCTTCTCTGGTTTGATCTGAAACTGATTGACAATCGTCCATATGTCATAAAAATCCTTCATCCTGCTATTTGCAAGGCCAAGTTTCACCATTGCATCTAATTTTTCGGCAATCATTGTCTCCGGTGTATATCCTTGAAGCTCAGGGGATGGAAAATCTAATAATGCAGGGTAATTCACAGTGGCTGGCTTAGGAAAAATCTTGTCGCTGAACCCAATATCAATTCTCAACGGTAGTTTAGCAGTATGCAAATGTGCTGAAAAACGGGCTGATAGGCCAGTGTATTCTGTTTCAACTTGGGATTCGGCAAGAATCAGGTCTGTAGAATTGAATTCGATCCCGTCTTGTAGAACAGGCTGAGAGCAGATTTCTTTGAGAATCCGTGAAATGTTTTCGATAGAGTTATTAGCCTTTGCGAGCAGGTCTATATCAACAGTTGCACGGTGTGTCGCAGGATCCCAAACCATTAACATTAAACCTCCTTTCAGAAAGAAGGACCTTTTATGCTGGGAAACACTCAAGCGATATAAAAATCTCTCCATCGCATAATATCTAAGAACTTCCTGCGTGGGGCGATTTTTTGCTAAAGCAATGTTTTTTAATCTGCTGTAAACAGACTCAGGTAGATTTTTCTTTTCAATATTCATGGCTATTGACTCACAATTGTTTCAATGATGGGTTGAAGAATTTTTTCAACACGACATATCTTTGCATAATCGTAAAGCCTATCTAGGTCTGTTCGCACTTTTCTCCAATACTCTTTCAATGCCTCTAGAACGACATCCATTCCGATTTTTTGTCGAAATTTTAGACAGTCAGCTAAAGTTTTTTCGATGCTATAAATTTTAACAGGAAATCCACTAACTGAAATTGTTTCAACGCCCGCCTCATAAGCACCCTTAGAATACCAAAAACAACGTAAGGGAGGATAACCGGCTTGAGGTAGTCTTGAAGTTCTAGGCAGGGCTATATAGACAAAATGAGGGATTTGAGTTGTTAGCTCATAGTAGGATAATGCGGAAATTAGGCAGATGACCCCTTGAGGAATTCTTTTTGCAGCCAAGACTAGATCAGGTTCTGAAAAGTCTGGCATAGAAGCTAATCGGAAAACACCTCGACCTAATGATTCAAGAATTCCTTGATCGCGAAGCTTGTACAAATAGGTGGGGTGTATCCCCAGTTTTATAGCTTCAGTAGTACGTAAGATACCGTGGTGTTGACGAAAAACCTCTATGGGATCAACTTTTTTTGACTTCATATGATAGAAATGTTTGCACTTAGTTGATTCTGTATGCATTATTATCATTTAAGAAATTACTAGTCAACTTATACCTTAACATTCTTAGGATAAGAGATATCTACCCTATCAAAAAGGACATAAATCATGCAGAATCCAGATGACATCCACTTGGTGGCTCCCCACCAATCTAGAAGACCTGATTAAAGCCATTCAAGATGCAAAAAGAAAGCACGGACCCAAGCTAATGTATCGAGGTCAAAGGAATGCAGCCTGGGAAATCAACTCCTCTTTTTCAAGAGGTTTTGCAAAGGAAACCCTGGAAGTGATCCGTAACCCTTTAACTAGGGAAGAAGTTAAATCTTACGGAATAGCTCTTATGTCCTTCTTAAACTACTTTTTATCAATGAAACCATCCGAAGAAGTGATTCGAAAGCTAAATGGACAAGGGTGCCGGTATTTTGAAGTAACTCCGCACCATCAACAAAATTTCTTAAAATCTAAAATCCATGGCATTAAAGAGATTAATCTTCCTGGCTCTCCAGTAATTGACTTCACATTTGATGCATTAATAGCCTTGTTCTTTGCAAATTTTGAGATCGACTATACAACTGAGGGTTTGCAGCCAAAACTGCTGGATGTTCGTTCGACCGATGCTGCTATTTATATTGTTAATTACCAAGCTTTTGAAATTTATACTAGTTTGGGGAAATCCTTTTGTCTTACAAACTCTCCGATACCGAGAATAGAGGATTCAAGCGACCTTGCATTATTTCTCCACTGCACCAGCTAAACGACAAGAATGATATGAAGCCAAAAAGGCAACAAGCCTTCTACGTCGTTCACATAGATTCTCGCTATTCGCTCGATAGCTCCCTGTCTATTATCGAAGTCTCTATGGGTAAAAAAATGTACTCCAAGATAATAGTCCCTAAAGGCTTGTTTGAAGAATGCAGAGAATTTCTTTTTGGCAGAAACTACACTCTTGATTATCTTTTTCCTTCTGAAGTCCAATATCAGGCTGAACGCATTAAGAATATTCTCGAACGATGGAATCAACTAAAACTCACAATCTGAACATCAGAGACTTTCCTAAAGAAAAAAAGAAGGACCCTTTGGATTACGACGATTCCAACTGAATACAGAGCTCGATATTCCATTCGATGGTTGGGACCGAATGGAGGTGGATTTGCTCTGCTCTGAAGCACATCTTGCAATTGAACTCGATGGAGCCCAACATCTCGGCGATGCTGAAGCGTATCGCCGAGACCGGAGGAAAGATGCTTTATTACAAGAGAGCGGCTACAGAGTTCTGCGCTTTCTAGCTGAAGATGTAGGTAAACGCCTTGATGAGGTCTTGGATTTTATTCTTCGTGCTCTAAGCAGACACCAAGAGAATAAGACGACAAAAGACCTTCATTCGCAATAGATCAAAATAAGAACTTTCCTTATAACTTCTCCTCCAACAGGAAGAGGTTCATATGAGCGAGTACCAATACTATGAATTTCAAGCCGTGGATCGGCCGTTGAATGATAAAGAAATGAACGAACTCCGCTCTTTTTCAACACGTGCTGAGATCACGCCGCATAGTTTTACCAACGATTATTCCTGGGGAAGTTTCAAAGGAGATGAAGATCGTTGGATGGAAAAATATTTCGATGGATTTCTTTATTATGCCAATTGGGGCACTCACATTCTAAAACTGCGACTTCCCTCTGTCCTTTTAGACTTCAAAACAGCGAGAAGTTACTGCAGCGGTGATCACTTTTCAGTCCGTCTTAGCGGTGATAAAGTGATATTGGATTTTTTCTCCGAAAGCGAAGATGGCGGTGACTGGGAAGAAGATCTACGTCTTTCACCTTTTTTAAGCTTACGCACAGACTTAAGCCGTGGTGACTTGCGCTGCTTGTACTTAGGCTGGCTATCGGGATTACAAAGCGATGAGTATGATGAAGAAGAGGTTGAACCACCCATACCTCCAGGCTTGCAAAATTTAAATCCTGCTCTCGCAAATCTTGCCGACTTCTTACGAATAGATCCTGATCTAATTGATGCGGCTGCTATCTGGAGTAGCCCCCTAGAAATGAGGACCACCTAGTTTTAGCCCCAAGATATAGGAGTAAGACTAGAAGTATGACTAGAACAAATGAGCAAGTCCATCTGATTACCTCAGTAGAGAGGAGGAGACGGTGGACCCCGGAAGAGAAGAAATTGGCTTGGCAGAATTTGAAGTCAAAGTAGTTGAAAAGCTGCCAAAAGAGCTTAAATCAAGCTTGCCCACAGTTGAAGAGATTGAGGCCGAATTAAGCACAGTCTCCGAAAGCAAAAAGAAGCCAAAAATGACCAAAGCAAAAAAGTCTAACAGCCGTTAGATAATTTGACTGGTTTAGAATGAATTTTAACTGAGATAAGGAGTAGCGAAAGAATGAAATTTCAGCAGCCACTTTCACTAAAACCAGGCGATAAAGTTGCCATCGTCTCCCCTTCTTCAGGAATGCCTTTTCTTTTTCCTTGGGTATATAAACAAGGTATAGAACGTCTAAAAAGCGTGTTTCAGCTTGAACCTATCGAATTTCCTACTGCCCTTCAAAGTCCTGAATATCTGTCTCGTAATCCACAAGCTCGTGCAGAAGATATAAATAACGCCTTTGCTGACCCATCTATCAGGGCAATCATAGCAACAATAGGTGGCAACGACCAAATTAGAATACTCCCTTATCTTGATAAGAACATAATCTCAGCTAACCCAAAAGTTTTTATGGGCTATAGCGACTGTACCAATTTACACCTCTTTTTATGGAATCTGGGGATTGTCTCCTACTATGGAGGAGCGATTATGACTCAATTCGCTATGGGAGGAGGAATGCAAGAGTACACCATTCATTCAATAAGGAAGGCTCTTTTTGACTCATCTATTGGTGAGGTTCAACCTGCCATGGAATATAGTGATGCAGACTTAGATTGGGGTGATAGGGAGAATTTAAATAAGAAACGACGAATGTATCCAAGCAACGGATGGCTTTGGCACAATTGGAGTAATGAATCAATCAAAGGAAGATTATGGGGCGGGTGCCTTGAAGTTTTGGATTTTCATCTGTCAGTAAACCGCTATTTACCAGATTTTGAGTGCTTGAATGATACGATTCTATTTATCGAGACTTCCGAAGAGATGCCTACGGATGGTTTTGTTTATCGCTTCATTGCTGCTTTAGGAGAATTAAATCTGCTCAAAAAGTTTAAAGCTATTCTAGCTGCTTACCCAAAGGCTCAATTTTGTGATAAACTGCCTCCAGGTGGACGAAAATTTTTTATTTCACAGCAGCAAGAAGCCATTAAAAGCGCCTTAAGGGATTACGAGGCGGATATTCCTGTCATCTTTAACATGAACTTTGGACACACCGATCCACAGATTATCGTCCCAAGTGGAGGATTAGTATCTATTGATAGCACTAAAAAAACGATCCGATTTAACTAACATTACTTTGGGGAAATAGTGGGAATAGATTTAGAAATTTATAAAAAACAGCTTGCTCTCCAATCAGCTACAGCTCAAAGGCTGTATTCCTGTACCACAGATTATTGCCACTGCTGTATTCCTGTACCACAGATTATTGCCACTGCCGAACCTTCAAGCAGGGTGAAAGGTGAACTTCTTAAGGATAGCGATTGGTCAGACGATCTAGCTTTTGAAATCGGTGTTACCTTAGCCCGTCTTCATAACAATCGAACAGATGGATATGGAGACGTAACAAAACCTAAGACTTTAGTTCGAGAACCAAATTTATATACATTCAATCGTAAGTTCCTAGATTCATTTTTTTGCTAATCCAATTCAATAAAATTTTCGTCAATACTAGCAAATAACCAGTACCAGTAGCCAAGAAGGTCAAATAGATGGATCAAGAATCACAGCATCAATTACAACTCCCTTTGGAGTAATTCTTGTTGAGGCTAAAACCTTGTATGTCGCAGTCACTCCATCGACACCTACATCAAGCCCGCTGGTTTGCAATGTGTAATTTGTTTGACACCAAAATTTAACTTCACCTCGAATCAGTAATTTACGCATGATTTGATCGAAAGTTTGTTCTGGAGGAACAATATTGCTACAATTATACCGAAAATGGTTGGTAAACATTCTTTCTTCAAACATGGATCCGATAATCCTCAAAAAATCCTTCATTGGGGTTAACCTGCCTTTTTCCCCTATCAATGATAAGCCGTTAGTTCAGGGTAAAAGAGTTGAGATTGGCTATAATACCACTCGCTGGGTGAATCACATTGTCAACAACCCGTCCTTTTTGAAGCCCATGAAGAGCTCAAGGACTATGCGGCAAGAAATATAGGCATCCTTGCATATCAATTTCATTTGTTTCGGGGAATAGACGCCCTTATCCAAATTTTACTCGTTCTTAATGATGTATATGATTCTGCTTTTAAGAGAATGGAGCCCTTTCTTTTCAAACTCGAGAAACTTCCTCCTCAGCGGGAAGGATTTGTGAGTAATGTACTACCGAGATTTTTCGAAAAACAAAAAGAAGTATTCCAATTTTTGGAAAAGGCCATCAAATTCGTACAAGGGGGAATAAAAACGTGAGTACAACCAGGATGAGAGCTGTAGAAATGCATCAATTTGGAGAGTCGAATGTATTCGCTCTGAGCTCGCCTATTAAACCCGTCCCTAAAGAAGGCCAAGTCAGCATTCGAATCAAGGCATCTGGTTTCAATCCTGTAGATTATAAGATTCGAAAAGGTTGGTATCCTTTGGATCCCCACCAAATTTTAGGATGTGACTGCAGTGGGATCGTTGAATCTTTAGGACCAAATACCGCTGACTTTTCAATAGGAGAAGAGGTCTACTCTATGTGCGGGTCCTTTTTTCATTCCTCGAATGGGAGCTATGCAGAATACGTCTGCGTACCTGTTGAATTAGTGGCTAGAAAACCAAAAAATATCTCATTTGAAGAAGCAGCAGCAATTCCATTGGCTGCTATGACGGCTTACCGGGCAACCCTTGCAGCGATCTCCTTAAAAGAAGGAAATACTGTCTTTGTAACGGGCATTGGGGGAGGGGTTGGGACATTCGTCGCACAATTTTTAAGATTAGCTGGTGTGAAAAATATCTGGACGGTGGCAAGGGATCAGAAAAGTGCCGAATCTATCCAATGCTATCATGAGATAGCCTCGAATCGTATTTTGCAATACTTTGGACTTTCTCCCGATGAGCTGCGAGAAAGACTACTGAAAATGAATGGAGGCCGATTTTTTGATGTCACTATAGACCTGGTTGGGGGATTTATGAAACAACTCTGTTTAGAGCTGACTGGCTACTCAGGTCATTTTTCTACCGTTGTGCCAGAAGCCGATTTTCTCTTCTTTGATGTTTGGAGTGAAAACTCAATTCCACGCGGCAGAAATTTATCCATTCATCAGGTTGCGATTGGTGCCGAATTGGGGAGTGCTTATCGGAATGATTGGCAAATTTACAAACGACATATGGTTTTAATCTCTGAATGGGTTAAACAAGGGCTCATTAGGCCAAAAATAGAAAATATTGGCACTCTGAGTGTTCAAACAGTTCAAAGAGCGCATTCTCTATTAGAGACAGGTCAAGTCAAAGGGAAACTCGTGATGACAATTTAGATACTCGTATCAACATTTAGAGAAGCTCCGAACCGAGCATAGCCAGTCCCAAAACCAATGAAAGAGGCCGGGCCTGCTTTCCTGCGTTAAACACACTACTGTACTGTAAGAATTCTCGGACTCAAACATCGCAAGAAGGTAGGACCGACCTCTTTTAGGCTTCGTCATAACCACCGGTCAACTCTATTTCATGGCAATCATGATGGATAAATCAACAAACATTATCGTTATTCCTCACAAAAATTCTGAACATCCGCATAACCACCTTTCTTCTGACTATATCCATGCTAGTAAAGGATACATCGATGAGTTCATCCATTTTGGACGTATTTTATAAAAAACCCCTAATCTGAAGTATTAGCATCTTTTGTTTCTGACACGAAGAAAAAGAGGATGAGAAAAGCGATGATTCCTGCCATTGCAAGAAAAAGAAAACCAGCAGGATATCCCTCATCTTTTACGATACTGCCTGCAATCACTTGACTTAAGGCCGATCCAATGCCGACAGATGCTCCAGTTATTCCCAAAGCAAGATTGAACCGGCCTGTCCCTTTTGTTAAATCAGCAATCATAAGCACGGAGACAACGCTGAATATCCCTGCTGAAATACCATCTAATACCTGTATGGGGATGAGAGCTTCTATCGAATGGGTCAGCGTGTAGAGAAAAGCCCTGATAGGCAAAACTCCAAAGGCAATCAAAAGAAGAGGTTTTCGACCCCATACACCTGCTTTTTTGCCAGACCAGGGAGCAATCTGTGTAATAACTAACTGTGTTGTCACTACACACATAGAGATAAAAAGCATCGAAGTATTCCCATGATCTTTAGAAAGGAGTTGTCCAAGGAGAGGAAATATGGCGGCATTCGCAAAATTAAACAGAACAACAGCAGTAAGAAAAATCACAAACTGTGGATGAAATAAGTGACGAAAGCTGTTTTTTTTATAACCATTGGCTTTATCTGCCCCTCTTGCTAATTGATAATTGATATCAGCTGGATTGATGAAAGACAGACTCAGGAGTATGGGTATGGCAAGAAAGGCGACGAAGAAAAAAACACTACGATCAGAGATCATGTAACCCGTCAGCCCTATCACAATGGCAGTTAGTATCTTTCCTGCTGAATTGAACATTTGATTGCGTCCTTGGCGCAGATCAAACTGTTTACGACCAACAATTCCAAGTGAAATGGCACAAATAGCAGGACCTATTGGGGTGGAAACACTCCCTATCAAAACCTGACTTATTAAAACGGACCAGAAAGATGGCTCAAGAGCTATCCATAACGAGCAGAGAGCAAGCAAGATCGTACTGAGTGCCACTAGGGCCCGTTTGGATGAAATACTATCTACAATCGCTCCTGCTGGCGCAGACGAAAGGATGCCAGAGAGACTTCCAGCCGACAGGGCTACTCCAACAAGCTGTTCATTCCATTGATGAGCTGCAAGATAAACTGGTAAGAATGATCCAATACCAGTTTGAGGATCGATCAGAAAGAAATTGACCCAATCAAGGCCAAAAAGAGATCGACTTTTTTTTGGACGATATTCAAGACGCCCCAAAAAACCTCCAATAAAACACCTTTTATACTGCCTGAAAATAGGTCTGTCCAGTCTAATCCGCCTAAAAACTTTACACTTCAAGATCAAGGATCAAACTTGACCTCATCACGTTATTTTTCTGTAAAAATATAGGCTACATTTCCCTTTCTAATCCATGCCTGGACAAAATCCGAAATGCATAAAAACATGTGTTTCACCATCTGCAGGAAATGCTGGATCCATAGAGATTACTTTTTGATTTAAAGAGTCATACCCAATCACTGCCAATAGATGGCCTTTAGCATGTGGTTGGGCACTTCCTGACAATTGTTGCAATTTAGAGATCTTCTGGTAATTTCATAGATTCCTTGTGGACTATTAGCTTATAGATATTTTAAAGAGAGAATAATGAAAATCTTAGTTACTGGAGCTAATGGGTATATTGGTTCTCGCCTTCTTCCTCGTTTGGCAGAGGAAGGACATGAGATCTATGCTTTGGTGAGAAGCCGCACTAGAATTGAAATTCCCGAGAAATTCAAATCTCAACTTATATTTTAATATTAAAGCGACAATCGTAAATTATCTTGCACAGATTCTTTAGGACTTTTCACTTTTCCTTCACTGCATATTATAATTTAGATGATTGATGATCCAGATAGAGAAAAAGACAATAATAAAGATGATGGAAACGGTAGAGATAAAAACTCCTAAATTCCAATAGTTTGTTTTCTCTTTCCATACATTAATAAAAAAAATGAGCTGGACCAAGGACTGAGCGAGTGCAAGAGAAAAAATAGTGATAATGGCTACCTTGGTATCAAGGTGAAAAAATTCGGGACGGACAATAATCAAATAAGCTGCAAGAGTCAATAAAAGCGATGCGACAAAGCCTGTAATGCTTAATGACAATTTATAATGCATAATGCTCCTATAGCAAGTACCCGATTCCGTAAACAATCGTAAAAATAAAGATCCATACAAAATCTAGAAAGTGCCAGAAAAGGGCCATCCTAAAAATCCTAGAAACACTGTGTTCTACAAGAGGCCGCAAAGCAATACGGAACATCATAACGACCATCCACAAAAGCCCAATGGAGATGTGCAATCCATGAGTGCCGACCAATGTGAAAAATGACGAAAGAAATGCACTCCGCTTCCAGCTTGCCCCTTTGGCTACAAATTCAGCGAATTCTGAAATTTCGAGATAGAGGAAGGCAGCCCCCAAAATAAATGTGATGATAAACCAGATAATAGCCCAATTTTTTTGCTGACGGCTTATTGCCAGCATTCCAAGAGCGCAAGTAAAACTACTTGTGAGCAAAAGAAGGGTTTCTGCCAACACAGAAGGAAGATGAAACAACTCCTTAGCTGTTGGTCCGTTGAAAGTATTTCCATGCAACACAATGAAACAGGCAAAAAGAACTGCAAAAATGATGAGGTCTGTCATCAAATAGACCCAAAAACCAAAAACTTTTGTATCGCTGACGTCTATCATGGTTCACCCTCGAATATAAGATTCTTCAATCTTGGCAACATCTTCTGCACATAAGACATATTCCATCTCATCGTCAAAAGAAAGACGGATAATGCATGCAATGACTCCTATACTAGATAAAATGATCAACCCAATAATTTGCCAAACAAATCCAAAACCTAACAAGAAGGCAAAAATAGAGATATAAATCCCCATGCCTGTATTTTTAAAGCATTCAATATCTTCGTATGTTTTTTCTCTCTTCCACCCTTTTTTTTTCATGTCCCAAAAGACCTCGTGGCTTGTGATAGGAGGGACTATTGCAAAATTATAAAAAGGAGGAGGTGAATGGGTGGCCCACTCAAGTGTCCTCCCATTCCAAGGATCTCCTGTTGTATCCAAATGGTGTTTTCTCTGCTTGATGCTCTCAATTACTAGATAAACTTGGGTGGCAATACCACATAAAATAAAACAAAATCCAATTGATGCAGTGATATATAAAGGCTGCCAACCGGTTGCTGCATCATAGTGGTCGATACGCCGAGGCGCTCCCATGAATCCCAATAGATAGAGGGGCATAAAAGCGACAAAAAAACCGACAAACCAAAACCAAAAAGCCTGCTTATCTAGCCTTTCATTTAGCTTAAAGCCAAAAATCTTCGGAAACCAAAAGGTGATTCCAGCAAAAATTCCAAAGAGTGCCACTCCAACAATCATGGTGTGGAAATGGGCTACTAAAAATAAGCTATTGTGTACCTGAAAATCAGCAGGAGGGGATGCCATGAAGATCCCTGCCATTCCCCCAATTATAAATAAGACCAAAAAACCGATAAACCAGTACATGGGGGAAGCTAAATTTATCTTTCCCTTATACATTGTAAAGATCCAGTTAAACACTTGAACACCTGCTGGTATTGCAATTAGCATAGTGACAATGCCAAAAAAGGAGTTCACACTAGGTCCTGCGCCCATTACAAAAAAATGGTGCAGCCACACCAAAAAAGATAGCATAGTGATGGTAATGGCCGCCCATACCATAGAAACATAGCCGGATGTTTTCTTTTGAGAAAAAGTTGAGACTATTTCTGAAAACATACCAAAGGCAGGTATCACCAAAATATAAACCTCAGGATGTCCCCACATCCAAATGAGATTCCAGTACATCATTTGGTTGCCTGCATAACCTATGGTAAAAAAATGCATTTCAAAAGCACGGTCAAGCCAAAGAAGCAGTGTTGTTGCCGTAAGGACGGGGAATGCTGAAATGATGAGGACCATTGCGCATAAAGAATTCCAAGTAAACAGGGGCATTTTCATCAACGTCATCCCTGGTGCCCGTTTTTTTATGATGGTGACAAGAAAATTAATGCCTGCAAGCAAGCTACCTGCCCCTGAAAGCTGTAAACTCCAAATCAGATAGTCAACCCCTACACTTGGGTTAAATTCAAGCTCAGAAAAAGGGGCAATTGCAAGCCACCCTGTATTGGCAAAATTGCCTCCGATGACAAAAAACAAATTGATGAGCAGTCCGCCTGAAACGGTGAGCCAAAAACCCAATGAATTCAGGAAAGGGAATGCAAGATCGCGCGCTCCAATTTGCAATGGCACAATCCAGTTCATGAGCCCAAAGAAAAAACTCATCGTCACGAAAAACACCATGATGTCCCCATGCGATGTGAAAATCTGTTGAAAGTGGTCTGCTGTTAAATACCCTTGAGAATCAGCTGCAATCGATTGCTGCAGCCAAACCATTCCTGCATCCAACATGCCACGGAAAAACATCACCGATGCAAAGATCATGTACATCGTACCGATCTTTTTTGGATCAGTGGAGGTAAGCCATTCATTCCAAAGCCATCCCCAACGTCTAGTTAATGTAAGATAGATTCCGATAGCGAAGGCGACAAGTATAATAAAAACAGTACCACCAATGGTGTACCAAACATGAGGAACTGCATCCCAAGTTAGTTTGCCAAAGAAAAAATCTCTCATAAGACTGGCTCGATTGGGTACATGTATTTATCGATGATTTTTTGATATAGGTCGCTTTCCACTTCTGAAAAGAAAATTGTCGACTTATCGACAGCTGGTTTGACTAGCTCGTTGTATAGATCCTCTGTTAGATGAGACGGGGATTTTTTGACCTGTTCTACCCAATCTGTAAAATCTTGTGCAGATGTCGATTTAACTGGGAATGTCATATCAGCATACCCTTCTCCATTGATCTCGACAGCCCGGCCTGTATATTCCCCCGGCCCATCGGCCATTAGAAAAAGTTGGGTTGTCATCCCTGCCATCGAATAGATTTGCCCACCCAATTGAGGAATCCAAAAAGAATTCATCGGTGTACCATCGGCCGATAGTTTTAAATGAATCGGAGTCCGTTCTGGTATGAAAAAATAGTTTAATGTAGCAATGCCTTGCTCTGGATAAATAAATAACCACTTCCAATCTAAAGCAACGATCTGAACAACCAGTGGTTTAATATCACTTTCAAGGGGTTTATAGGGGTTTAATTCATGCGTAGCATCCCAAGTAACGATAGCCATTACAATAACAACAATTGTTGGCAATCCCCACATCATCAGTTCACCGATTGGCCCGAAGGTATGGTCTGGATCATATTTTGCTTTTTCGTTTTTAATGCAGTATTTCCATACTACTAAAAATAGAAGGATGTAGGTTGGAACGATGATAATGAGCATGAGAATAATATTTATGACAATCAATTCCAGTTCGTTCTGTGCAACGATCCCTTTTGGGTGAACCACTAAGGCATTTTCACTTGCCAATACGATTACCGAACCAATTACTCCTATCACTATAGCGAATATGCCGATCAAAAATTTCGTTTTCATGCGTTAGCATCAAAAAACATCACCGAATTAAACTCAATATTGAATTAGGTATGAATAAGGGGTCATAAAGACCAAATTTTTCGTAACATGATTAAGATCAGAATAGTTCGGCTTGCATTCGTAAAAGAATTTTCATTACGATTTCTAACAACTACAGGCTATCCTTTTTTTATAAGAACATTCAGAAAGGAAACTCATGACAAATAGCCCTACAAATCATCTATCTTAATGGTCTTACAAGCAAACGTAGGCTTTCATATTACGGGCGGGTTGGTTCATTGCAAGCTGGCACACTGCTCTTCATCACCAAATGGAATACCCATAGATCATAGATTCTCTTGCTTAGATGAGTGAAATCGTGACTTGTTAAGCAAAAAAATCGATGCCTGAAATTCGGCGGCAAATTCGTTTTGCATTTTATATAATAGGAGAAAAGCGAGGGATGCTATGCCAGCTGAGAAGAAACAAAAAGAATACTATCAAGCCTTATTGGACAAAAATAAGAGCTATGAAGGTGTATTTTTTGTTGGGGTGAAGACGACAGGAGTCTTTTGTCGACCGACTTGCCCTGCCAGAAAACCAAAGCTAGAAAACTGCGAATTTTTTGAAACAGCACAAGACGCACTTTTAGCATCGTTTCGTCCTTGCAAACGCTGCAAGCCACTATCTCATCCTAATATAACTTCTAAGCTTGTACAAATGCTGGTAGACGCCGTAGAGAAAAATCCTGAAAAGGTCTGGAAAGAACGGGATTTTAAGGAGCTTTCTGTGGATGCATCTACCGCTCGCCGTCAATTTAAAAAACGCTTTGGAATGACATTTGTCGCCTATGCCAGAGCAAGAAGAATGGGTATTGCTATGAAACAGATCAGAGAAGGACATACAGTGATAGATGCTCAACTTTCTAGTGGTTACGAATCTGGTAGTGGCTTTAGAGACGCTTTCACACGGATTATGGGGGCCCCTCCTTCAAAAAGCGGAAGCAAGAAAGTCTTAAAAGCCTCTTGGCTTGACACCCCATTAGGGCCCATGGTGGCTATCGCCGATGATGACGCCCTTTATCTCATAGAATTTGTCGATAGAAGAGGTTTGGAAAAAGAAATTGAACGCCTAAGAAAGAAAACCAAATTACCAATTGTTCCTGGGAAATCGAGCCCCATCAACCAGATAGAGCGAGAACTTGAAGATTATTTTTCGGGTAAACTCAAAGAGTTTAAAACTCCTCTTTTCCTTTTGGGATCCCCATTTCAAAAGAGAGTATGGGAAGAGCTGCAAAAAATCCCCAGCGGTGAAACAAAATCTTATGCTGAAATGGCAAAAGCGATTGGAAAACCTTCTGCCTTTCGTGCTGTTGGTCATGCCAATGGGTCTAACCAATTCGCTATTGTGATCCCTTGTCACCGTGTGATCAATAGCAATGGATCTCTATGTGGATATGCAGGAGGGCTGAAAAGAAAAGAGTGGCTTTTAAAACACGAAAGAAAATAAAAGCGATTCACAAAATTTTATGGATCAAGAATCACTCCCCTGTTTTTCACTTCTTGCGCAATCAATTGAAATTGGCAGTCTTTACGAACATTACAAAGGATTGCATTACAAAATTCTGGCGATCGCTCGTCATAGCGAAACTCTTGAAGAACTAGTGGTCTACCAAGCTCTATATGGAGAAAACAATGTATGGGTACGCCCACTTGCTATGTTTTTGGAGAGTGTCAATGAAGATTCTCAACCCAGATTTAGACTGAAGTAAGTTTAATTTAATATTCTGACATTTAAAAAATGTCAGAATATTAAATTAGTCTTGACGTATGCAGCTGGTAAAAAGTGTTGGGAGGCGTGAACAGAGTCTCAAAACCTTTTCGCTAATAGCACCAGCCCGTCTTCTTAAAGAAGAAAGTGCTATCGGTTTAGAAGTCTTTTTTGAATCAAACTCTTTTGCATGATCACGATCTAGTCCAAACATTATAGATCTTCCTTCTTTGATCGCAGGAACTTCTTCTTGCTCAGCTAAATGAATTGTACCCTCAAATCCAACAGGCCATAGTCGGACGAGACAATTATTAGCGTCGTCCCTTCTGTAAAGGACATGAGGTCTCCAGGAATTGAAAGCTGCTGCTGCAACTATTTCTACTATAGCCTCTCTCGTAGCCTCTGCAGTGCCATGGAGAGTAAATTTTTCATTGGCATAAGTGACCGATATCGAATGGGCCTCAAGTTCATTAATCAAATTTCTTGTTGTTGTTTGACCAGTTGTCCCATACAACTTATCAATTTGGGATGAATCAGAAAATGTGACAGCCATGCATTTATTCCTATCTTAACTTAATGAGCTTACCAACTTTTTTAGTTTTATTAAACAAATGAAAATCTTTACATTATGATTAGCGAGTAGTATTGACGCTCTTGTTCTGGGTTAATTGCCCAATCTGCAGTGGCCACCATGTACCAACTGGGCTTGGTCTTCCAGACAGGTAAAGAGACCTTGTGCGTAAAGGCATCAGTAGAAATTGACACTTGTGATATCGCCATAAAGGCTGCTTATCTGCAGGGACGTCTGCTGCAAAATCGGCTGCAAACTGCTCTTTTTCTATAGGCTGTTACAATATTGTCAGGACAATTTGACTTGATCGATTATCAAGATGCACGTTAGGTTTTATACTCTCTTTTTTAATAACGCGAGGGAAACTTAGATGAAATTATTTCTTAGTGCACTGCTCATAGCAGCATTATCTGATGCTCCCTCTACTGATTGCTCTTTCAAGACCTCTACATTTTTAGTGGAACATGCCCGGACGGGGAAACAAATTGCATGGGGATTGATGCAACGTCGATCGCTCCCAAAAAATCAGGGGATGTTATTCCATTATCCTTATTGTCAAAAGGTCAATTTTTGGTCATTTAATTGCCATATTGACCTGTCGATTGCATTTGTTGATGAGAACAAAATTGTACGCGAAATTAAATCTCTGAAAGCTTTTCCACAAAAAATGGATCCCTCACGACCTGTCTTTTCACCCCAAGATTTTAATCTTTATCCCATGTCCGATCCTATTGTGATTTTTTTTCAGGAAAAAAGTGTGAAATCTTCTATGCCTATCAAATATGTCTTAGAGATGAATTTGGGATGGTTTGAACAAAATCAGGTTCACGTAGGTGATACCCTTCATTGGGATGAGAGCAATAACTCTGCATTTTTTACCCACGAGGCAACCAAACATAATTTTTTGAATTGATCATTCAACTTACTGAATAAAACGCTCATTGCATGTTAAACTTTAGAGCTCGAGGTAAGGAATGACAGTTCAAGCTTTTTTTTGGGATTACGACAACACAATTCTTGAGACTGCTGAATCTCACTGGATCAAACACCAAGTAGTTCTTGCGAAATATGGCATTACATTAAAGGAAGTATTTCGAAAAAGGGTCTATGAAAATAATGGCTACCAGAACTGGGCATGGATGAAAGATGAGCTTGGTTTAGAGGTTTCTCAAGAAGAATACTTGAAGGAGATCGACCTTGAATTTCAAAAACATATCACTGATCTTGAAATGCGATCTGGCGTTGCTGAGCTGTTTGAATTATTAGAAAGCTTAGAAATTCCTCAAGCTATTATCACCAACGCTCGTCGCAATTCTGCAGAGCCGATCCTTAAAGCTAAAGGGATCCTCCCTAAAATGAAATTTGTTCTTTACAAAGAAGATTACGAAGGGAGAAAACCCGATCCTACCCCTTATCTTGCAGGAATCCAGATGATGCAAGAAGCAATAAAAGGGCCCATTTCTACCTATATTGCTATAGAAGATGACCCGAAAGGGGTTGAATCTGCATTTAAAGCCGGTGCTATTGTTATCCATCGAAAGCTGACTGAAGATGCCATCCCCACCCCTTATGCACACTATACATGCTTTACTAAAGATGATTTGTTAAAAATTGCACTAACACTTCTTAAGAAATGAATGCCTTTCGGCTTTTTTTAATTTTTGAATAATTTTTTTGGAATCATGGATATGAGCGACAGTTCACGATGGGATACGGTTACAGATGGCGTGACGCGCAAAACACGTCTTTTTCAACGACAGCACATCTTTTCTACGATTCGAGAAGATTTCTACGATCAAGGCTTTTTAGAGGTTGAAACCCCTCTACTCATCAAAGGCACCTGCCCCGATATCCACACCGATTCAATTCCTGCAGGTGACGGTTACTACTTAGCGACTTCTACCGAATATCAAATTAAACGGATGTTTGTGGGGGGTTTTGACAAAGTTTTTACTCTGACAAAAAATTTCCGTGCGAATGATCGTGGCCAATACCATAACCACGAATTCACAATGTTGGAGTGGGCTCGAGCTGATAAATCTCTTCAAGATATTGAAGAAGATGTTATCCGTTTCACTCGAAAAGCTTTTGCGAAACTCTACCCTGGGCAAAGCACTCTTCGATTTAAAGATCATGACATAAATTTCATGACAAAAGACTGGGAGCGGTTGACTGTCCGGAAAGCGTTTCAGAGACACTTAGGACTAATCGATCTAGAAGATTTTTCTTTGGAAGCCCTTCAACGCGCCTGTAAAAAAGTTCATCTAGAGATTCCAGAACCGTTGCAGACAGATAAATATGCGGCACTTTCCTACCTCATGGATCAACTACAACGACATTTGGGGTATCAAACCCCTACTTTCTTGCAAGAATGGCCTGCTTACCAAACAACTTCGGCTCCAATCAATCCAAATGATCCTTATATTTCAGAACGGACTGAACTTTATATCGCTGGCATAGAAATTTCTAATGGTTTCCCTTTCTTAAGGGATGCTCAGCAACAGAGAAATCAATTTGAACAAGGACTGGAAGATAGAAAAGAGATCGGTAAACCTCCTGTCACATTGGATGAACCTTTTCTTAAAGCTTTAGAAGAAGGTCTTCCTCAAGGTGCAGGCATGGCTCTTGGCATGGATAGGTTGGTGATGATCTTGACGGGGGCTAAAAAGTTAGCAGATGTGCAAGCGTTTGATTGGGATGAGCTTTAGCCATCCCTTTTAGTAAAAATACCTTCAATGTTGCCATCCATCACAAGATCTCCTCTCCGTGCCATCCCTAATGAATGAGCCATTCTGACACCGTCCTCTGAAACAGTGATACAGGCAAGTCCTTTAACCTGCTGATTGCTGATATCGCCGATATAGGCTTTTATAAGCTGGCTTGAGAGCGCCGTCTTCTTTAAATGAGGGGCAACACTGTAATTAAAAAGGTACAAGTAACTAGAAGAGGACCGAGGGACCACCATCCGATCTTTAAGCTTTTCGGGGTGCTTTTCAAAGAGATCAAAAGCTGTTTCTAACATCGGATACCACCCCGTATACCCTACAGGCCACCACGATTGATCGGGTAATTGCATCCACCATGTTCTAAATCCCTTTGGGAAAACGTGCATAACGTAAAGCAAGCGGTCGAAATTCACCTGATCACTAGGCTGATAAGAGACGAGGTCAGCTAAAAATGTGGCTAAAACAATTTTTCTCCACTTTAAAGAGGCATAATACCCAAGTAGATTGTCCTTGCCCTCTTCTTCCCATTCTAAAGAAGCAATAGGCGCCTCTTTCACCATCTCAGGAGTTAACTTTTCGACAAGTTTTATCCCTTTATCGATCCATTTTAAAGCTTCTTCCCTGTTGCAAAAATCGGGCACCTCTTTAAGAATTTTTTCCTCTGGATTTAGCATGTGCCTCTTTAGCTTGGTCAACAAGTTGTTTTATTTCATCTCCGACGGAGTGTGATGCCATCAAAGAAGGGAGATTTTTTGAGGCAAGAACATCGATACACTCCATGACGCTTTCGGCCAAATAATATGGATTGTACCCACCTTCTAGAAAGAAGAGTATTTTTCCTCCACATACCTCTTGAGCTAATGCTTTTGCTCTCATGGCCAATTGGCGAAACCCCTGACTTGTCACATTCATAGAGCCTAAAGGATCTTCTGCATGGGCATCGAAGCCTGCCGAAACCAAAATAAGCTCTGGCTGATAATCCAGGACTAAAGGCTTAAAAAGGGCATCAAAGGCATAAAGGTATGCATCATCACCCGATTGATCTGGAAGGGGGAGATTCAAAGTAAAGCCAGCCCCTTTCCCTTTACCCGTCTCTTCTAAAAGACCAGAATGGGTAGGGAAAAGATTATTTTGATGCATATCCATGAAAAAAACTCGCTCATCTTCATAGAAGCTCTCTTGCGTGCCATTTCCGTGATGGACATCCCAATCAAGGATCAAAATACGCCTTAACCCCAAAGACAGGGCTTTTTGTGCGGCAATTGCAATGTTATTAAAGATGCAAAATCCCATTGCATTGCCAAAGCGGGCATGATGGCCAGGGGGACGTAAAAGAGCAAAGCCATTTTTAATATTTCCCTTTACGATTTGCTCAACAAGCTCTATCCCCAATCCAGCTGCAGTTAAGGCAGCTTTTACAGAACCTCTAGTCAAAAAAGTATCTTCATCTAATGCAGCCTCTTGTCCCGTAAGAGACAAAATGTAGTCGATGTAGGTCATTGTATGGATTTTTGAAAGTTCATCGACTGTAACTAAACGTTCACAAGATAGGTCAAGCAACGATCGATAGGGAGATTCTTCAATAGCTGTTAATATGGCACTTAATCGCCCTGCATACTCAGGATGCAGGGGAATGCCATGATCTAACAAAGAGGGATGAGAAAGAATTAAAGAGTGGGGCAATGAGTCACCTTGACTAAAAGAAAGATCATAACAAGAGCTTGCGATAAACGCGATTCATGAGGCCTACTGGTAAAAAAACAGGTAAAAAAATATGAGCAGAAACTTGAATCATCTTTTATTTCTTGCCCTCCTTCTTTTTTGGCCGACCATAAACAATGCCGAGGTATTGACAGCTCCCTACGAGCGGTATAGCAAAGATAGATTTCCGCAGTTCATGGGACATCAAGGGTTCTATCCCTTCATTTGCGAATTTGGATACCGTACATTAGCAGACCACGTCATCGACTTTAACTATGTCCATTTCGACCCCTCTTCAGTCAAAAAAGGGGATATCATTTACGTGGGGGTTTGGTATTTAGAATGGTTTATCAAACAGGCTCATGACCGTATCCCAAATCCATATATTTTGATCACTTGCGATGTGGGGGATTGGCTTCCTAAACTCTACCACACTAAATTAGCCTACGATCCAAAAGTGGTCTATTGGTTTGGTAAAAACATGCTATTTACAAACCATAGTAAGCTGTTTCAATTGCCTATGGGCCAGTTTTACTATCTTTGGGCTCATGGCATCGACTACTTCATTGATAAACTACGTCAAATCCCTTTAAACCTGCCTCCTAAAGACATCTTTCTCTATTTAAATTATACAGAAAGAAATCATGGAAGACGCAGCACTGTCACAGACAAGTTTTGGGATAAACCCTATTGCTTCAATCGCAATCGTCCTAGAACTGCGCTCCCCTTCGATCAGTTTTGGGAAGAGATCGCTCGGTCTAAGTTTGTCTTATCTCCTCTTGGACTTGAAGTAGATTGCACAAGAACCTGGGAATGCTTTGTATTGGATGCGATTCCTATTGTCGAACACTCTTATCTAGACCCCCTCTATGAAGAATTGCCCATTCTTTTGGTGCATGAATGGGATCAAATAACCGAAGATTTTCTCCATGAGCAATATGACGAGATTCATAGTAAACCCTACACGCCAGAAAAAGCCTATCTGGACTACTGGGCAAGGCTTATTAAAGAAAAGCAGGCTCTCGTACGTAGTGGTAAATTAGAAGCTTCTCTTCTTGAGAAAAACAATTTTTCTAAAGAAGACATTAAAACATTTCAAAACCTCCTAACGCAAGAAGGCAAATCCCATTCTCCATTGGTTGTTCGTGGCAATGGAACACTGCTAAGACCGTTTCAACTGGCTCGTGCTTGTCCAAAGATTGAAGAGATCAAAGTCTTTGACCTCTGGTCTTCGCAAAATCTCTCTTACATGAAGCAATTTTGTACCGATAAATCCCTTTTTCGAGACACACGTGTAAAAATACACGACTCCAATGTGATAGATTTATCCTTTGCACGCAGTTCGTCAAAAAGTAAGACCTACTTCTTAGACTTAACCCATTTTCGCCACTCTCTCTTCACATCTACTGCTCAATTATCCGATTTTTCTCACAGCCTTGAAAAAGATATCGAACAAGTTTTCAAAAAGTTGCATTCAGGAGATTTATTGCTTGGGAATATGTCGAATGATACTTACGTGCGAGAAGTCATCGAGAGGCTAAAAGAGACAAAAGGGATAGCCTTTCAAATTCAAGGCAATTTCTTTTACGTCTCAATATAAAAAATGACCTTAGAATTTATGTCAGGTAATTTTGTGTATTGCACAAAGGGATAAAAATCTTTATCGTCAAAAAACGAAAAAAAAGGAGATGAGCTCTTATGTATTCACAAATTTGCTTAGCAACAGGTCTTTTATTTAGTTCTATAACTTCGACAGTTTATGAAGGAGATCTTTACCAAAATCATACTGAAAGTGCCTTAGGTCAGGTTCGTACTTCTGAAGAGGCAGCTTTGATATCTCATGTAAAAATGTCGATTGCCAATGCTAAAAATGGCATTTCCAAGATAGACAACCCAGAGATTTTAGCCATTGATGGAATGTCGACCTCTGCGGTACGCCATTTTTTAAATAACCTCTGTTCTCTTCCTCATTGCAGATATCTTGAAATCGGCGTTTGGAAAGGGTCAACCTGGATTGCAGCTCTTTATAACAATGACAATATAGCTGAAGCCGTTGCTATTGATAATTGGTCTCAATTTGGAAGCCCATCAACAGACTTTACAAACAACTGTGGTAGATTTTTAGATCCTAATCGTTACACATTTGTAGATGAAGATTCATTCAAATTGAATCCGAATGCTCTTTTCAAAACTCCAGTGAACGTCTATTTTTATGACGGTTGCCATCTAAAAGAATCTCAGAAAAAGGCTTTCACTTATTATAACGAGATCTTCGATCATACTTTTATTGCTGTGATAGATGATTGGAGCAGTGAAATGCACCGTTCAGGGACCTATCAAGCTTTTGATGAGCTTGGATATGAAATCTTATTTGAAGAGTCTTTACCTGCTGGTCAAGATCAGTTTTGGAACGGACAATATGTAGCTGTGATTAGAAAAAAATAATTCGGTCTTTAATGCTTTTACCTGGCAAAAACTTTGTTTTCTGCCAGGTTTTTGTTTGGCTATTTATTCATGCTAGATTGAATTTTCTGAACAATCTCATCAAATATTGTTGCCCGGACAAAAATAGCATTTCCTTGATAGCCCTTGTCATAACCATGAGAAAGCAATTTAAACCCTCTATTTTCTAGAAAATGACGCAAATCTTTGTATTGCGTTGTCCCTTCTCTAAATTGGTAGAAGTTTGTCTCTACATAAATACCTCTCACCGTATCTAAAATCTGCGGAGAGCTATTGAGAACTTGCAGTTCAAAACCTTCTAGATCTAACCACATGAAATCGATTTTGCTTTCATGGTTGTCTTTGCACCAATCATCTAAGACGACGCAAGGAACCTCTATTCTAGGCCCTTGGTAGTTGATTTTCATCGATTCTGAAGGGGTTAAAACAGAGCTTGCTCCTTCGTAAATAGGGTCATATTCAGCCCCATAACAGACATAGAATTTGACAGTGCCGTTCTTTTCGCCCAACGCATAGGGGACAGTAATAGAGTTACTTAAGTTTTTTACTTTTTCGACAAGCTCGGCATAACGTGGTGGATTTGGCTCAAAGCTGATCACTTTGCCTTCAGGAACTAATTTTGATAAACCGAGTGTGTCGGTTCCGTCAAATGCTCCTGCTTCTAAAATGACATCATCTGGTTCGATAATTTTCTGTATTAAATCATAACGTCCGTACAGATAGAGCTCTTTAAAGAGTCCCTCAAACTCAAAAATGTAAGGACTTGCTTTCAGAGAAAGTGGCCCTATCACCAACAAAAATAAAAAACAGATTCGTTTCAACATAAGATCTCCTTGTCATGTTTGAAAAAAGATACTAGCTAATGAGTTGTTTTTTGCAACCTTCTCAAAACCTATCTAGACCAAAAAATTCGTCCCTTGAAAAAAAGGGGCAAAAAAATTTATTTTGCTATTTCTCATCATTTTAAGAAGGTGCATTATGCCTCATATTATTGCGTTAATAGTGTTCTTACTTTGCAATACACTTCATGCCAAAGTAGAAGACCATTTAAGAAAAATAACCAACAAAACAGAAGGTCATTCTCTTGAAAATATCGACTTTATCTACTTGATCAACTTAGATGAAAGACCTGAAAAATATCAGTTGAGCATAGAACAATTAACTCCTTATGGAATTATCCCTTTCCGTTTTTCTGCTGTTAATGGCTGGAAATTATCTTTGGAAGAAATAAATGCCCTTGCCACCCCTTATGAAACAAGAATGGGAAGTGGACCCTGGGGAACTTATTATCCTCTAGATGGTGATGGAGGACCTCAGCACGAAGTGATGCAAGTCCCTGGAAGACCTTATTTTGCCCATTGCTTGTCAAAAGGTGCGATTGGCATCTTGTTAAGCCACCTTTCTATCCTTAAAGATGCTTATGATTCTGGCTATGAGACCATTTGGGTATTCGAAGACGATATCGAAGTCGTTCAAGATCCAAGAGTCATTCCTCAGCTGATCAAAGACCTCGATGAAGCTGTTGGAAAAGAGGGCTGGGATATTCTTTTCACAGATATTGATGCAAAATCTTATGACGGAAGTTCTGTGCCTTGCTTTAGCTATGCCTGGAGACCAGATATTCCTGATATTGACTATGAACGCTTTGCAAGAAAAAATGACGTTGGAACACATTTTACCCAAGTCGGTTCCCGTTATGGGGCTCACTCCATGATCATCCGTCGCTCTGGGATAGAAAAACTGCTCGACTTTTACAAAACCCGCTCCCTTTTCCTCCCTATCGACATGGAATATACACTTCCTGCTGACATCAAGCTCTTTAGCTTAAAAGAAGATGTCATCTCTGTCGTGAAACATGCCATTTCCGATAACGGAGCCCCTTATTATTTAAACAAAAACAAATCTTCCAAGAAATAAATTCTTAAAAAACCCATAGCTAATTGAAAAGAGCTATGGGTTTTTTATTTCTACAGCCTACTTAAAAGGCATCTTAATGCATAAATTTGTCCCTTGAAAAAAAGCAGCAAAAAAATTTATTTTGCTATTTCTCATCATTAAAAAAGGTCTTTAGATGCCTCACATTATTGCGTTAATGATTTTCTTACTTTGCAACACTCTTCATGCCAAAGTGGAAGACCATTTAAGAAAAATATCTAATAAAACCGAAGGTCACTCTTTTGGGAATATCGATTTCATCTACATGATTAATCTAGATGAAAGGCCGGAAAAATATCAGGGAACCCTAGAGCAATTAGCACCTTATGGAATTATCCCCTTTCGCTTTTCTGCTGTTAACGGATGGAAATTATCTTTGGAAGAAATAAGCACTCTTGGCACTGCTTATGATCCAAAAATGGGAACAGGAAAATGGGGAACTTCTTATCCTCTTGATGGTAATGGCGAGCCTGAACACGAAATCATGCATGTTCCAGGAAAGCGCTATTTTGGACACTGTTTGTCAAGAGGGGCTATTGGAATCCTCTTAAGCCATCTTTCCATTCTTAAAGATGCTTATGACTCAGGCTACGAGACCATTTGGGTATTAGAAGATGACATCGAAGTGCTAGAAGATCCTAGAATTCTTCCTCAGCTCATCAAAGACCTAGATAAAGCAGTTAAAAAAGAGGGCTGGGATATCCTTTTCACAGACATAGATACAAAAGGGAGAAATGGAAAGCATGTTGCGTGTCTTGGCCATGCCTGGAGACCAAATCTTCCCTCAATCGATCTGGGGCGTTTTGCAAAACGTCAAGACGTGGGTGCGAACTTTAAAAAGATAGGGGCCCGTTATGGAGCCTATTCGATGATTGTGCGCCGTTCTGGGATGAAAAAAATACTCGATTTTTTTAAAGATCGCTCCCTTTTCCTCCCTTTTGATATGGAATTTCCATTTCCTGCACAGATCAAGCTTTTTAACTTAAAGCGTGACGTGGTCTCTACTCTGCCCCTTGCCCTTTCGGATAATGGTGGCCCTTTTTACCAAAACAAAAACTAATCCAATAAAAAGACCCATAGCCTGATTAAAAACAGGTTATGGGTTCAACATCGCTTCTTTCATGGCCTTCACTGTTTTTTCCATCTCATTTGCAGAAATCGGACTCAACCAATTGGCAATAAACATCCTTGCAAGAAACGTTATGGTAGAATCATCCCCTTTTTCCCTCGCGATATAATGGAAATGGACATGAGGAACTGTTTGCCCAACCTCAACACCATTTTTCTGAAGGAGTAAATACGAAGAAGTGCCAAAGACTTTTGAAGCTGCTTGGTCTACTTTTTGAATGACTCGGCCTATTTGGGTTATCTCTTCATCCGTTAACATTTCATAACGTTCGACATGCCGTTTTGGAATGACAAGACAATGACAGGGCAAAATGGGTTTATGGGTATAGAGTGCTAAAACATGCTCATCTTCATAAAATTTTTGACGCGCTAAAACATTTTCGTCACAAAACGCACAATATCTATCTAAAGATTCAACTGAATCAGCTGATAAATAAAGACTAGAAACACCCATAAAACACGCAATAATTATAAAAAAACAAACCAACTTTTTATTCATCAACCCTCTCATCAAGATTGTTATAAAGATTTTGAGGAACTTAGAAGGAAAAGTCTATATTTTTATAATTCCATCTTTATTTAGGCATTTGTCCCACCATCAATTGTTAAATTGGCACCCGTAATATAAGAAGATTTGGGGCTGGCAATAAATGCAACCAAAGAAGCCACTTCATCCACGTTCCATAACGGTTAAGGGCGGTCACAGCTTTTTGAGGCGTCGCCCAATCTCCAGAAGTAGGTAATGGCAACTTTTGCTCCATCTTTTGCCAAACGTTTGGCAATTCCAGCTCCAATTCCACGAGAGCCTCCCGTGATAAAAGCTACTTTGTCTGTTAATCTTCCCATGCCGGTTCTCCCACTTCAAGAATTTCTATTCTCTAAGGAAGACTTATCTTATGTCAAATGACATCCATGGAATCGAAATAATTTTATTAAATCTATCTCCTCACGATCTATTGATTTTTAATTTCAACTTCATGCAAAATAGTTGCTATTTACAACTATCTAGCAGGAATGAAAAGTCTTTCAAACGAAAAAATCGATCTTCTCAGGCAAAATGCAAGAAATGTTGTAAGAGAATTAGGCCTCCTCAATGAAGCCTATTTTGAAATCGGTGTGACTTTAGCAGAACGTCACCTCTTAATCGAACTTTCCACTTGCCCTTCTCCTACAATGGGAGAAATCGCAGAGCGTTTGCTTCTAGATAAATCGACAGCCAGCCGATTAATCGCGAGAGCCATAGAAAAAGGGTACATCCATTCAACGCTTGATGAAAGTGACAAAAGAAAACGATTTCTGCATCTTACAGAGCTGGGAAAAAAGACTTTAGATGCTTTTGAGCCCATCGCCTTTGATCAGACAAAACAGGCCCTACTCACTCTCTTGCCAAAAGAAATAGATCTTGTTCATCAAGGCATTGGCCTTTACGCTAAAGGACTCAGAACATCGCGACTTAAAAAATACCCTTACAAAAAAGACGATTCTGACAACAAAAAAACATTTGTTTCAAAAAATTTAAGTGAAGTCATTGGCCAACTATCTCAAAAAGGTTTTTCATTAACACCCTGCAAACAGGAAGATGAAAATTCTCTTTATGAAATTTTCAAAAAAGTTGTCGACTCTGGGGTTGAATTTCCTTATGAATGCAACTCTATCCAAGAATTTCACCGCCATTTTTTTGCCACTCAATCAAAAGTTTACGTATGCCGCTCTTCAAATGGGGAAGTGGTGGGTGGTTTTTACATCCGGCCTAACTTTTCTGGTAGAGCAAGTCATATTGCCAATGCAGCTTACATGCTAAAAGAGACCCACCGTGGCCAAGGACTTGGCACACTTCTTGTAAAAGCCTCTCTTGAAATTGCTTTTAGCCTTGGATTCAAAGCCATGCAGTTCAATATGGTCTTAAGCCAAAACATTATCGCCTTAAAGCTTTATGAAAAACTTGGATTCAAGATCATTGGCACTCTTCCTAAAGGCATTCGAAATTCAGATGGTAGCTATCAAGACGCCTATGTTATCTTTCGCGATTTAACAAATTAGCCGCTGTACATTTCTTGCTGTAACAGAAGTTACAGCATTGTTTCTTTTACAAGGAAAACCTTGTTTCAAAATTCAATTGAGATCTATGTTCGATAAGCAGTCTTTTTACCCTGTTCATCCATGACAACGCATTCTGTTTTGCTTCTACTGCTTCTCTTTTTTCTACCACAGACGGCTCATGGGATAGATATGAATGATATTCCTATCATTGCCCGCTCAAAAGAGCAAATCCATAAAAGACGTGGAAGATTGGCCATCTGCGCCATTTTCAGAGATGAAGCTCCATTTATGAAAGAGTGGATTGAATATCACTTGCTGATGGGCGCTTCCCATTTTTATCTTTATAACAACTTGAGCCAAGACAATTACGAAGAGATCCTTACCCCTTACTTAGCATCTGGAGTTGTAGAGCTATTTGATGTCCCTTTCGACCCCTACGCCAACGTTGAAGAGGGGAAAATTCACAACTTTAATGAAGTACAAACCTGCTGTTATAACCACGCTCTTAAACTTGCTAACCGTGTTAACAAGTGGCTTGCGGTGATCGACACGGATGAATTTATCTGTCCTGTGGTCGATCAGACAGTCACAGAAGCGCTGAATCGGTATGAATATGCAAACGGACTGGTTGTTTATTGGCAAAATTATGGCACATCAAATGTCTGGGATTTGGAACCGGGAGAATTGATGATCGAAAAACTGCTCTACAAAGAACCTCTGAGAAACGTGGCTCTTTTTAAATCGATTGTCCGACCTGATGTAGCCGTTTGTCTAGACCCACATCTAGCAGTTCCAAAAAAAGGGCCTTTCATCGCCCCGAATCACCAATCCTTTAGCCATACTCCCGGTTTCACTGTACTGCCTATCGACCACATCCGCATTAACCATTACACCTTTCGGACCGCCTCTTTTTATCATCAGTTCAAATTGCCCCGTAGAGCCCGTTGGGGCGATTGCCCAAATGCGGAAGAGATTCAACAAAGGATCGATTATCATAACACTGTCTTCGATCCGATCATGTTGAGGTTTGTTCCTCGATTAAAAAATCGAATGTTTGGAAAGTAAATTCACAATAGACCAAAGCTTAAAAAAAAGGGGTAAATCACCTATTTTCTTCAAATATCTACCATTAAAAAATTAGATTTGTTATTGGTAACCTTATGTGTTTACAGCCCAAGGAAGGCTCATGAAGAAAAATTTACTAAAACCACTCAGCTACCTCTTTTTTTTAAGCTTATCGACCTCTTCACTACTGTCAGGGAACGATTGCTGCGAATATCCAGTCTTTGAAGATTGCTGTTATTCTCCAGATCGTTTCTGGATCAATGCCGAATATCTCTTATGGCAGATCCAAGACTCTCCACGAACAGTTCCTTTTGTTCAAAACCTCGACACGGGTGCTACTGTTTTGGGTGGAAGATGCATCAATAATAACGTCCGTTCTGGCGGCCGATTTACAGCAGGCTACTGGTTAAGAGACGACCGTGCATTTGGTGGCGAAGCAAGCTACTTTTTCTTACCTTCAAGAACTAAGCGTGCATCTGTTGCAAGTGCTCCAGATGGAACACCAGCACTTGGCACACCATTTTTTAATGTTACTACAGGAACAGAAGATTTTGGACTTATCTCCGAGCCAGGCGTTTTTACCGGTTCTGCAGTTTTAAGTGTTTCTAACCGTCTACAAGGCGCTGTAGCTGAAGGACTCATGCCAGTTTATCGTGGCAACTGTGGGCTGGACATCTCTTTAGTCCTCGGTTTCCGCTATGTAAATTTTGAAGAGACACTCCGTTTCAATGTGAATAGCCCATTTGTCGGCAACACCGACGTCTATTACACAAAAGAGCAATTCCATGCCCGGAACAACTTCTACGGGACTGAAATTGGTTTTGACATGGATTATGAATTTGGCTGCTTCTTCCTCGGTTTAAAGGGAACTGTAGCTCTTGGTAATGTGCATAAAGACCTCGTGATTAGTGGAGCATTAGCGACTAACAACTTCAGCGCAACTGGAACTGTTGAAACATTCCCAGGTGGCTTTTTCGCACAACCAACCAACATTGGAAGCCATTCACGCAACAGCTTTTGCGCTGTTCCAGAAGTTGATTTCAAAATTGGGTATAATATAACCAATTGCTTCAGCGCCTACGTAGGTTATACTTTCATCTACTTAAGCAATATGATTTGGGCCACCAAGCAAATCAATCCTAACATCAACCCATCACAATCTGTGAACTTGACCGATGTCTTCCCTACAACTCTTGTAGGAGAAGCAAGCCCTCAATCTTGTCTCCGCGCAAGCAGCTTGTGGGCACAAGGATTGACAGTCGGCGTTCAATTCGACTTCTAATTGCCAATTTTCTAAAAAAACCGGTCTCTTTCTGAGGCCGGTTAATTTTCAATAGAACAATTGATTAAATTGAATCTGAAAAATAAACTAATAAAGTTTTGTTTTTCAGGGTTCTATGGTATCTGCTTGCCAGAGCGTAACATCTTCTTTACCTAGCTCTACACCAATATATCCAGCAGAGAATCGACTGATCTTGACTATCTCAACGTTTATAGAAGAGATATTGCTCCATTCACGACTAACCATTCCTGAAGGAAGCTCATTAATCATCAAACACACAATAGTCACTCAATCAAGAATTGACTGGGAGAGAGATTTTAAAAACACCGATCTTGCTTTATCTGCCTTCACTTTAAATAAAATCCTTCTTCCTTTTGGTAAAACAGTCATTCTTTCGACACATTCTTACGAACAAAAAGAAGATCAATTAGAAATATTCGCAGATTCAAAAAATGTCGTTATTCAACGTAATAAGGCACCTTCATTGATTGTCGATTTGTACACGCTCTATGTGCAAATGTTAATCTCTCGTAGAAATTCCATCACAATTCGACCAAATCAACAGCTTATTTTTCATGGGATTAGCCTTGAAGAAAGGGTAGAGATAAAAAACTGGTGCAACGCCTATGAAATAGAAGCGAAACAAATAGGACTACGACATTTTCTTTTTCGCAGATTGCCTATTGGATCTACATGGGTTTTAAAATTGTTCTTTGAAGAGACTTCTATAAGTACAGCAAATGAAAATAATTTGCTGGTTCTCACATCAAGCCAACCGATTAAATTGAGTCTAAGAGGCCTTCAAACAGCTGAAAAATTTGCCATAAGCCTTTTACTAAATTCCTCTTCATCTCTTATTGCCTCTTTTGAAAAAAAAGAGAGGGTCGGCATCTTAAAATTCCTTGCGTTAACTTTTTTATATTTTTTCTGTAACCATCCTTGTATCCACAAAGATAAACCCTTACCTAAATTTCTTAGTTTCCAAACAAGGATTGCTATTCAGGAATTATTAAAAGATGAGTGCTTCTTGAAACACTTAAACTACATTTGTAACAACAACGAAATACTTGATGAATTTCATCGTATGATGGAATTTGAACTTGAAGAAATCGATCAACCAAATTTCAAAGCTGAAGCATCGGTGGCTTTTGTCTTGAACACGATGATGAAAATCATAAAACTGGAATTAAAGACTGACTTTCTTAAAAAGGCACAAACAGTTTGCAACACTTTCTTGCCGATGTATTAAAGCAACTTGTCATGGCAAATACAATTGGAGATAATGCACACAAAAACTTAAGATTAATTTTAGAAGCTATAAAACCAGAACTTGCGCAACTTATACCAATGCCTAATTATGAAGGATCTACAAGAGAAAAAGGCGAAAAAATAATAGAGGCTTTCAATCGTTTAAAAGCTGTCATTGATTATAAATATCCTAACGCTGGCTATCGATACAAAAAATATTATAAATTCGACAAAAAACAAATCGATGCAATGGATAATCTATCGACTATAGATACGCTCTTAAATTTAAGAGTAACCGGTTGGGAAGGAAGAATAAAAGTCGACAAACGTGACGAAGGATTTCATTATCGATCTCCTACCTTTGGCAAACAACTTTCATTAAAACAAGCTTTAGACTACTCCCGAAACAATCCATTTCCTGGCTATTGGGGACCCTTATGGGGAAAAACAACGACATGGGAACACGTTGAAAAAACACTTTTTCCCAAACAATCTGACCCTATTGAGCTTACTCATTAACACTTGCTTTTGATTTTAAAGAAATAAAAAAGCCGTCGTTTCTGCAACGACGGCTTTTATCAAAAAAGAAGATGGCTGTTAATTATATTAAAACAATAAACTTAACATTGTCTGATAAAGGTGGCAGAGCTTTAAGTCCAGCAAAAGCCAAAACAGCAAGAGGACCAAAAAGATTAACAAGCCAGCATTTTTCAAGAAAACCGGAATTGTCTTTAAAGACACCTTCCAACTTCTTTAATTTTCCAGCTAAAGCGATCAAATTCACTACTGCAAAAGTGCCTGCAATTGGAGCAGATTTTGTAGACTGGAAAAGAGTTAATGCAGATAAGGCAATCCCTGCGCAGTCAGTAATAACATTTAAAGTAGACGGCTTCTCTAAATTACCATGAAACTTTACAACTTGACTAACTGCAAGAGCTGCTAAAGTTGCTCCATATGAAACTTTCATAAAAAAATCCCTCTTAAATTTAAGGAAATAAATAATATCACATCTCATTTTAAATTAAAATGTGGGGATAAAAAAAGTATTCGGAACTATAGAAGGCAAAGAGTCATGGATCACAAATGCCAAAACTGCAAGAGGACTAAATGCATTCAATAGTCGAGCTCCTGCTTCTAAAGGTTTAATTTCCATTTTTCTTACTATCCATGCAGCGTAATTCAATGCATTATAACCCCCCATCATTGCTGGTGAATTTGTCTTTTGAAAAAGAGCTAATGTAGACAGGGCAATTCCTAAATGTTCTAGAGGCTTCGTTAATCTCTTATTTGCGTTTAATAACTGTGCACCTTGAACAACTACAAGTCCGGCTATTACAGCTGCTGACATTGAAACATTTACCACCGTGTTTATCTCCTTTATGAAAAGAAGAAACGATAAATGAGAGCTCTTTTAAATACACGGATCTCATCAAATAGAGCTGTTCCCATTTATCCCCATAAGTGATATATTACATGTCACACACAAAATAGAGAACGCATGGAAGACAAGATTCAACGGACATTCATCCGCCAAGAAGCCTATTTGAAGCTGCGTGATTGGATTTTAAACGGCACTCTTTCTCCTGGCACACCATTAAAAGACAAAGATTTGGCGGAAAAAATGGGCGTCAGTAGAACACCTATTAGAGAAGCCCTCCTCCGTCTGGAAGATGAAGGGCTCGTAAAAACCAAGCCCAATCGCTCTACTCTCGTTAGTTCCATCGACTTTCAAGACGCCTTTCATTTGTACTCTATCGTCTGGACGCTTGAACTTTTAGCTTTAAGCCAAGCATTTGGCTTCATCACCGAGATCCATTTGCAAGAAATGACCGACGCAAACGAGCGTTTCTTACAAAAAATGAAGACTAAAGATCGTCTCTCTGCATTAGAAGCCGATCACGATTTTCACTCGACCTACATCAAACTTTCTCAAAATAAAGAACTTGAGAAGATCATTTCCGACTTAAAAGTAAAATTAATGCGATTGGATCTTTATTATTTTGAGAAAATCAAAAATGCCCAAATCTCTTATCAAGAACACAAAATCATCATAGAAGCTATCCAACAAAAAGATCTTTCTCTTGCGTTGAAGGCTGTCGAAAATAATTGGAAAAATAGTTTCAACCGTTTTGAACTTTAGGTAAACCCATGTTTGCAAATAAATTAGTCGCCGTCATGAATGAAAAAATTGAACCTGGCGTCATCATGAATGCTCTTGCTCATATGTGCATCGGTTTTGGCTCCGAATTGGGAAAAGATCTATTACGCCTAACCCACTACATCGATGCAGATGGAGGAACTCATCCTAATATTTCTGAAATGCCTTTTATGATCTTGAAAGCCAATTCAAATAAATTGAAAAGTTTAAGAGAAGCAGCCCAACAAGAAGGTATTCATTTCTCAGATTTTACCGATACAATGACAAGTGGGACATATCTTGAACAGATTGAAAAGACAAAGCAGACCAAAGCAGCTGACCTTATTTACTATGGCGTTGTACTTTTTGGAGACTGGGAAAAAGTATCAGCATTAACTAAAAAGTTCTCTCTTTGGAAATAACACTTAGTTTTTTCTCTGTAGAAATGACGAACGTGAAATGAGAGCTCTTTTAAATACACGGGCAAGAGCTCTTTTTGAAAATTATGAAAAAGTGACAGTATTAAAATTTAGGTAAATGTTATCTGAAAAACCATGTCAGATGACGTTTCTGTTTACACCATTGGCTATTCGACCCATTCGATTGAAACCTTTATCGAATGGTTGAAAGCCCATGACATTGAAACAGTTATAGACATAAGAACTATCCCTAAGTCCAGGCATTCACCAGATTTTAACCAAGAATCTTTGAAATTCTCTTTAAGAAAAGAGCACATTGGATATCGACACATAAAAGAGTTAGGTGGGCTGCGGCATACAACGAAAGACTCTGTCAATGCTGGCTGGATCAACCCCTCTTTCCGTGGCTTTGCCGATTATATGCAAACCCCATCTTTTCAAAAGGGATTAGAAAAGTTGGAAAAGCTGATTCACAAAAAAAGATGCGCTTTGATGTGCGCCGAAGGTGTCCCCTGGCGTTGCCACCGCAGCCTGATTGCCGATGCTTTAACCAAAAAGAAGGTCAAAGTTTATCACATCCAAAGCAAAAAAACGGCAAAACGTCACACTTTGACCCCCTTTTTGAAGGTAAAAAAAGGACAGCTTATCTATCCCGCCGAGTGAAGTGTGTGGAAGCGAAAGAGATGGAAGCTAAAAGAAAGCATTGTCAAACTTAAACAAGGCCCTGAAAGGCCAACATAAGTCGAATGATGTTTGCAGTTAGCGTAACTGCTTCTTAAAAGATTATAAAAAATTTCAACGCAAAGAAAGACCACAAAGATAATTCATGATGCCGGCCTTCCAGGCCTTTTTTCTACATTTCTTATGTTTAACAACGCTTGTCCGGCCAGCTCTTTGAATCTGATAGAACCTGCTAACCCATAACACCCATTTTGCTTGCACGGTTTAAAAATTTCCTACATCGTCCAATTTACGAGACATCATGGATATCGGAGCCTACCACCTTAAAATTATCCTCATTTTAACTATAGGCTTTAGCCTAGCCAGTTTACTGGGCTATCTGACCTATAAGATGAAGCTTTCTCCTATCTTGGGCTACCTTCTGGCCGGCTATATCATCGGCCCCTATTCTCCTGGCTATGCTGCGGACCTTCACCTTGCAGAGCAGTTAGCAGAGATCGGTGTTGTGTTGATGATGTTTGGTGTGGGGATCCATTTTCGATGGGAAGATCTACTAAAAGTTAAAAACATCGCCATACCGGGCGCTGTCGGGCAAACTTTTCTCACGGCGCTGTTTTCGGCTATCCTCATTTATGCTTTGGGGTGGAGTTTAGAAGCTGGCATTGTCATTGGCTTGGCCATTGGTGTAGCAAGTACTGTAGTTTTGATCCGAGTATTGAATGACAACCACTTGCTCAATAGCGCAGAGGGTCACATTGCTATTGGGTGGTTGATTGTCGAAGATATTTTGACAGTGATCATGTTGATTTTGCTCCCATCACTTTCCGAAGCCTTCGAAACGGGCAGTTTTTCATTTTATGACATCGGAATTGCGATTCCCTTAGCCTTAGGAAAATTTTTCCTCTTAGTTTTCTTAATGCTCACATTTGGGAAACGATTGGTGAAAAAAATCTTGCTGACAATCACTCGCACTCATTCGCACGAACTTTTTACTTTGACTGTCCTTTCTCTCGTCTTTTTGATTGCTGTCGGATCTGCCTTTGTTTTTGGCACCTCTATTGCCTTAGGAGCTTTTATTGCGGGGATGATCATTGGTCAAACAGAGGTTCGTCACCAAGCATCGATCAACTCTCTGCCGATGAAAGATGCCTTTTTGGTTATTTTCTTCCTCGCTATTGGCATGTTGTTCAGCCCAGAAGCTCTTTTATCAAACTACAAAATCTTTTTAGTCGTCCTTGGGATGGTTTTGTTGATCAAGCCTTTGATTGCTCTTGTCATTGTTTTAGCCTTGAAATATCCCTGGAAAACAGCATTGATTGTTGCCCTATCGATGGCACAAATTGGGGAATTTTCCTTCATCCTTTGTGAAGCTGCCTTAAAACTGCATATGCTGACAGAAGATGCTTTAGATGTGATTGTAGGTGCTGCACTTATCTCTATTTCTCTAAACCCACTTTTGTTTAAGTACTTAAACAAAATTTACAACTTTTTTGATACACCAAAAGCATTAGCCGAGAAGAGCGACAGGCTTCTTGAAAGAAGCAACCAAAAAAACAAAGCCATTATCGTTGGATATGGCCCAGTAGGCCAAAAAGTTTATCAAACGTTGTCGGAGATCCACTACGACATCACGATTATCGAACGAAATATTGAAATTGCAGCGCAACTTGTAGAATCCAACCGGAGAGCTATTTACGGAGATGCTGTCCATGCAGAAGTTTTACAAAGTGCCCATCTTGAAGATGCCAATTTTCTGATCATCACGAGCCCTAACATCGACGCAACGGTTGACATTATCGAAACAGCCCAAAAATTGACACTCGACACCATGATCATTGCAAGAGTGCAACATAAATCTGATGAGGAGAGGTTAAAACAGCTGGGTGCTCTCTATGTGTGCGGTGAAACAGAAATTGCTAACGCCTTCCGAGAGACCATTCTTTTCATCAACGCTTCTTAAACAAGAAGATCGTAAAAGTTTTTAACAATCCCTTTGGTTGTAGCAGAAGCGACTTTTCCCCAGCGAGAGTGGACCAAAACTGTCTCAATGCCAAATAGCTCACCCACAATGTAGTCTCTACCTCCTACACTTTCTTGGTGATGCGCTTTCATTTCATTTTTTAAAGAAGAGATCTCTTCTGTCATGGCTCCCATGATGGCCAATGGCCCTCTCTTTTTCATAACTGCCTAAAAGCTTTCCGATTGCTGCAATCGTAGCTGAAACCTTGGATTTTCAACTCCTTTTTTGAGTATGTAAGAAATATGTACACATGCCCTATGCACCCTGAAATTCGGCAAGAAGGACCAGGCTCTTGCCCCATTTGCGGAATGGCGTTAGAGACAGAACATGGCCCTTCAAACCTGCAAGAAGAACCTGAATATTGGCAGATGCGATTAAGATTTTGGGTAGGAGCTCTTTTAACTCTTCCGATTCTTTATCTTGGGATGACAGATCAGCTGAGAGGATTGCAGCTAATCTTAAGCACACCCGTTGTTTTGTGGTGTGGGTGGCCTTTTTTTGAAAAAGCATGGCAGTCGATCAAGCACCATTCTCTCAACATGTTCACGTTGATTGCACTCGGTGTCTCTGCCGCCTATTTTTACAGTGTCATTGCCGTCTTATTTCCCGGGCTTTTCCCCGATTCATTCAGAGAAAATGGAAAGTTATTTGTCTATTTTGAGGCAGCTTCTGTGATCACTGTCCTTGTATTGCTAGGACAGGTTTTGGAGCTTAAAAGTCGTAGTAAGACAAGCCAAGCTATTCAAGCATTGCTAGAGCATTCGGCAAAAATTGCCCACCTTGTCAGAGATGGAAAAGAATCTGATCTCTCCATTGAACAGGTCAAAGTTGGCGATCTTTTAAGGGTCAAACCAGGAGAAAAAGTCCCCGTCGATGGAAAAGTTGTGAATGGGACAAGTTTTGTCGATGAGTCGATGATCACAGGTGAACCCATTCCGCTTGAGAAAAAAGATGGCGATCTTGTCACAGGGGGCACACTGAATCAGACAGGTAGCTTTGTGATGGAGGCACAAAAAGTAGGAGAGGAGACATTGCTTGCTCGCATTGTTCAGATGGTCTCTTCTGCACAACGGTCAAAAGCCCCTATTCAAAAGCTTGCAGACCTTGTCTCGAGCTATTTTGTCCCTATTGTCATTCTGGTCGCTATTCTCACGTTTATCCTTTGGGCCCTTTTTGGACCTGAGCCACGGCTTGTTTACGCCCTTGTTAATGCAGTTGCCGTTCTCATTATTGCCTGCCCTTGTGCACTTGGCCTAGCTACCCCCATGTCATTGATGGTCGGAATTGGAAGAGGGGCAGAAATGGGGGTGCTTATCAAAAATGGGGAGGCCTTAGAAACACTTGAAAAAGTCAACATGGTGATGATGGATAAAACTGGCACTTTAACTGAGGGTAAACCCAAAGTGACACAAATATCTCTTTCACCCAATCAAAATGAAAACACCCTTTTACAATATGCTGCAGCTGTAGAACAAAACAGTGAACATCCTCTTGCAAAAGCAATTGTTCAAAAAGCAAAAGATAATGGTTTAGAAATCCCGGCAGTTCAGCAATTCAATTCTACCACTGGCGGTGGTGTGGAAGGTATTGTAAATGGGAAAAAAGTCTTTGTTGGACAAAGATCTTGGCTAGATCGGCATCAGATAAAAGGATTGTCAGATTTACAAGATGATAAAACATCTCAAACTGAGATTATCGTGGCCGTCGATGGACAGGTGTGTGGGTCGATCGTTTTTTCAGACCCCATTAAAGCCTCTACAAGAAAAGCTGTTCATGATCTACATCGGATGGGGATACAAGTGGCGATGGTCACGGGCGATAATGTAGCTACAGCCAATAAAATAGCCAAAGATTTACAGATCGACCAAGTCTATGCATGTGTAAATCCGGCAGAAAAACACCATTTAGTTGAAGAGATGAAAGAAAAAAATCTGGTTGTTGCTATGGCAGGAGACGGAATTAACGATTCTCCCGCCCTTGCAGCTGCAGACGTAGGAATCGCTATGGGAACTGGTACCGATATTGCAATGGAAAGTGCCGGCGTAACCCTTGTGAAAGGAGATTTAGCCGGTATTGTACATGCTATTCAACTAAGTAAAGCCACTATGAAAAACATCCGGCAAAACCTTTTCTTTGCCTTTGTCTATAATGCGCTTGGCGTCCCTCTTGCTGCAGGGTTTCTCTACCCTTTCTTCGGTCTCCTCTTAAGCCCCATCTTTGCAAGCGCAGCCATGACCTTCAGCTCTCTTTCTGTCATTTTGAACGCCCTTCGGCTAAGAAGGCAGAAACTTTAACAGAAAAACCCAGTGGATCTTATTGGGTGCTCGGACTAAGCGAACTGATTTAAACTAGCTAATAAATTCAGGCAAATAGTACCTACTTTTTGCACTGTTTTATCCCGGCTGAACAATGTCGCTGAAATCGCGCCATAAAATGCAGCAGAAGCTACCATGAAACGCTTTTTGTTGTTAAAAGTAGCTTCTGTAATATCTACAAAACTTGCGATTTCAATGTTCTGAAGTTTTCTAGGAGAATCGCATAATTGTTTAAAAAGCTCTTCTGCTGTTGTTTTTACACTATCTTCACTGCTACATTTTTTAACATGCGTAGAAAGAGCGTTTGATTTAGTGGGATCAAATAATTCTAATCTGTTCGTCTGGATGCAGGTTATAATCTTATTATAAAGCTCATTTCTTCTAGATCTTCTCGGTTCACGAAAAATAACATTCGACGCCCACAGCTCATGGCATATTTTTAATAACACACCCGAAATAACATAAGATTGATTTTGGATGTTCTTTACTAGCGTATTTTTCACTGCCATTTTTAGAGAATCATATTCAGGCAGTTCTTGCGGAGGCATTCCTTCATCATCTTTTCTTTCCTCAGTCAATGAGATTTGGTGTAAAGCCTCTATCACAGCTTTTGCAGCACTTATCACGGCTTCATTCACGCCACATCTTTTGACATAATTTTCAGCAGCTTTTGAAGTCACATCAGGTAATTCTTTTACAAAATAATCTCTCCAATGTCTGTAATCTACATCTTGTGATAATTCAAAATTAGAATTCGAATCTGTTTTCTTCTGTTCTAATTCTTTTTTTATTAATTTATGCTGCTCTTTTTGAGCTTTTTTAAAAAAAACTTCATCAGTCAAAATTTCTTTAACACCAACTAAGCAAATTTTTCTTAATAGATCACTGTTCTTGTTGAGATTACTCCAATAAAAATTCACTACTGAGAGGTAATTTGAAAAAATAGAGGCATCCTTAGCATGACTCCCAGAATCTGAATTCAAAGTCTCTCTAAGTAAGCTCAGAAAATTAATAAATCCTTCTTTCGGATTTAAATCCCCACCAGATACTTGGTTTAAGATATTTAAAACTTCTTGACGTAAAGATCTTTCAATTTGTCCATCACAATCATTCACTAGTTTGGGTAAATAGACTGTTCCATTCCACCGTTTTCCAATATAGGTATTAGCAGCAATAGAAAAGCTAAAACCTGTTTCTGCAAATTTTTCAGATAGTACTCGCAAGGTTGAAAATAGAGCATTATGGGCACCGACAAAAGGGATGCCATTTATTGTTGATCCCACCTCTTTATCCGATGCTTGGCCTAATTGAAAATCTGCACGAAAATAATTCTTAAATACAAGATTTGTTTTATATACCAAAACCATTTGCTGGAACATGATTTGAAGCCTGCTTTCCATATGCAGGCTAATATCATCTTCAAGGTAGTTATAAAGATTTTTCGTTCCAATTTCTCTAATGACACGAGACTCTACTTCTCCTCTTGAAAAAACTCCTTCCTTTACCAAAAGACTCTTCGGAATAAAAGAATCTGATTTACTTTTAGAAAAAGAAATTGCGTCTCGAGGGACGTTTTCTTGAGTATAACTTCCTAAAACTAGAAATGGATTTGTTGTCATAAATCACCAAAGAAAAATGATACTAAAACAAATTATTCCATCCATAAAACAAAACAACAACAAAAATATTAACAAACTAAATTTGAAAAATAAGCACCTCAATTACAACATGTTATGCAACCTGTAAATTACCTAAAAATGAGAGACTTGCCAAAAACCAATTTTTCACCCATTTTTTTAGTTTATGAACATGGAGAAACACATGCCGTGAGTAAATGACGACGATTTCGAATACCTTTTTTCTTACGGAACTTTGCAGTATGAAAACGTTCAAATAGAAACATTTGGCCGCAAATTGGAAGGATTTCAAGATTCCTTGCCAGGTTATTGCTTAAAAACAGTTCAGATCTTTGATAAAGAGGTTATCCGTTAAAGCGGTGAAAGTGTCCATCGGATCATTGAACTTTCAAGCAATCCAAACGATTCCATCTCTGGCGTTGTATTTAAAATCACCCCTCTTGAACTTCAACAAGCAGACGCTTATGAAGTTTCAGACTATAAACGGATAGAAGTGACGTTAAGCTCTGGAAAACAGGCATGGGTCTATGTCAATCGCGATAGGCTAGACAAAGCTCCAAAAGAACCAAACTTCCAAAAAATAGAGAATTAAAAGCAGTAAAACCCCTAAGAGGGTGATTTTCAAGTGAGACGTCCCTTTTGGAAATAGCCACCAGCCTAATAACCAAATAGCAAGAGGCATAAAAGGCCACGCAATCAAAGAGACACTGATAATGTTTCCAATGAACGTGGCAAATGAGATGTTCAGGTTTTGAAGAAACGGGTTTAGGTATCTAAATTCCAACATCACAATGGGAAATAGGATCAAAAGAACAAGCATGGAAAGTTTCCAAGTCGATGACTTGATCTCTTGAACAGCCTCTTTTTGTATAAGATCTTCTTTATCCATGCTGCTATCCTTGCAAAAGAAGATATTCTTTAACAGGTTCGCCGCCGATAAGATGTTCTTGGATGATCTTTTCAAGAACTTCTGGTGTGCAAGAGTGATACCAAACACCTTCTGGATAAACAACCGCAATGGGGCCATTTGCGCAAACACGTAAGCAATTGGCTTTGGTGCGATAAATACCCCCTGACTCACTTAAATTAAGCTCTTTTAAACGACCCTTTAGGTATTCCCAAGAGGCAAGTCCTGCTTCATATGCGCAACATTTAGGTTTTGCCGTATCACAGCAAAGAAAGATGTGCCGCTTGATGTTACCAATGCCTAAAGTTTTTAACTTTCCTGAAAGATGTTCCATAAGATGGCACTATTTTAAATGATTCAAATGAGGTTAGACAAAAGAAATTATCAAAATTGTTCGGTTGTATTACAAGTGGATAAAAGAAACATCAGTGAGGAAACATGTCTTTATCATCACTTGCTCAAACAGTCAGCACAGGTATATCCATTTTTCTTCCTGCTAAAGAAGAAGAATTGACAGTCCCTTTTTGGCATGGAAAAGTTAAAACGATAAAAGTAGAAACCGACCCAAGTCTTTTATCTCCGCTTCTTTACTGGATTTTTCGACAATTCAATACACCTTTTAGAGATGAACCGAACGTCTTTCTTGTCACAACCAAAGAGACGCCAGGATTTCTTGAAGCAGACCTTCTTTTCAAAGAAACACTTTCAGATGAAAATGCCTCAAGGGCTGTTGAGAGCAAAATCTACCACCCAAAATGTCGATTAGCATGTGCCCTCTATCTTTTAACAAGCACTCTTCCAAATGATAAGAGTAAAGCTTGGGATATCGTCTCTTTATCGGGTGAAGAGTTAACCAAAGATGAAATAAAGTCGCTTTGCATTAAACAAAATGAGTCATACATTAAAAAATCTCTTAAAACAAAAAATAGAGCAGAATATCCGTTTATTAAAAAACTCATTCAAGCACTTTTAGAAATGCCAAAATTAATGGCACTCATAGGCTTATCCAAGGAAAATCTCCTTTCAGCATTAAAAAAAATGCAGCAAGAAATCTCCTCCGAAGAAGACTATGAAATGGTGTAAAGATCTATCTTTCTAAATCTTGAAAACCATACGAACCTTCTCTTCGATCCATTTTGAGTTTTTTTGATACCAAATGCCCAAAGCAACAATGGCAAGACCAATAAAACTTAAAATGAAAGGAAACCAAATCGAGTCCTGGAATAGGTCATGCACAAGATGTCCAAGATAGGCAAAAACTCCGATGGCTCCAAAGACCATCAAAATACGTCTTTGTAAGACAATCGAAAGAAGCATTAAAGCTAAGTTAATGGCTAAATAGAGGAGTAAAACAGCCTCTCCTCTATCCCAAACAAGGTAGCTTAAACCTCCCCAAAAAGAGAGCGTTCCAAAGAAGTAGCTCCAAAAAGCGTAATCTCTTTTTTCTTTACGATCTAAAAGATAGCCAATCCCTAGCATCAAAAGGCCCAATAGAAGAGATACCCAGCCTTTCACATCCGAACTTGCCTCTTCGCCAAAAAGAAAAGGGACAATATCCATTGTCAAATACCAGACAGAAAAGAAAATAGGGGCTGTCAAAAAAGGAAAAGGGAAAAAACGTAAAGCTATGACACCTGCTAAAATAGTGCCCAATTCCATCCAAACCCATCTCCCTTTGACCCAGGTGTAAAAGTCGGGGTAGTGCATCGATTCGGTATCAGGCCATAGTTTGAAGTAATCTTGTAAGCCATAAATGGCAAGCGGTACCATGCAAACAGCCATCGTGACTAAAAGGCCGGCAGGAATACGAAGTTCTTTATTCTTCCACAGCCAATGACCAACCAAAAGAAATAACAGAGCATAAACAAGTGAGATGAGGAAAAGGCCTCCTCCACCAAAAATGTCCCATCCAAGTGTCATGAACCAGGTCAATGCGGCAATCGCAATCATCCCGCCAAAATAGAACAAAAATTTGCTAAAAGGACTTGTATTCTCCTGCTCTTGATGCTCAAGATCGGACCATAGGGCCTCTATCTGATCTATAGGCAAATTCAACTTGGCTGCAGAAGAAAGGAGTTGTTCTTTTGAAATTTTCATTGTTTTTTTGCTCACTTCATTGAAATTTTCAATATCAACATCAATCTAAATCATTACAAGCATAAGACCATCCACCACCTAATGCTTTAATGAGTTGAATTGTCGAAAGATAACGGAATCCAGCTGCAGCATTGAGGGTGATCTGATAATTCAATAGATCCCGCTCAGTATTGACCACATCGATATAGTAGGTGACACCGGCTGTGTATCGATCTAAATAGAGTTCATAGCTTTTTTTTGCCCACTTCGTTGTGGCTAAAAGTGCATCGTATTGCTTGGCATAAGATTCGATGTTGGCTAACGAGTCTTCTACTTCTTGAAATGCGGTTAAGACAAGTTGTTGGTAGTCGCCGCTCGCCTCACGAAATTTTGCGACTTGAAGTTCTAAATTTGAACAGGTTCTAAATCCATCAAATAAAATTTGGTTGATCTGCTCTCCAAACATCCAGTAGCGGCTGATCCATTTCATGAAATCGCGAAAAACAGGGCTCTCAAACCCCAGAGTGCCTGTCAAAATCAAAGAAGGGAAAAAGAGAGAATAGGCCTTTTTAACAAGAGCATGTTGTGAACGGGTAACAAATTCTGCACGTGCAATATCAGGTCTTCGCATCAAAGCATCAGATGGGATCCCTTCTGGAATACAAGGTGGAAGTCGTTCAAGTGGCAAATGTTCTAAACAAAACTCTGAAGCAGGCACCCCAATCAAAACAGCGATTTGATCTTCAAACAGATCTCTTTGCCTTCTGACTTCATGATATTGGGCAATGACGATGTCCAATTCTTCTGCTGCCAATGTGACATCGGCATAAAACGTGATAGCCCCTTCATAGCGGTCTTGATTGATTTGTAAGGCTTTCTCTCGTGTGGCAATTGTTTGAAGTAGCAGGTCGCTCTGTGTATCAGCAACACGCAGCTGATAAAATGCAGCGGCTAAGCTGGATGTCAGGCTCAACATCACCGCATCAAAATCTTCTTTAGAGGCAAGCCAATCGTATTTTGCAGAATTATATTGATCGCGGATCTTGCCCCAAAGGTCCACTTCATAACTTAAATTGAAAGGGAGAAAATAGAGCAATTCATGCGCTCTAAATACTTTAGGGACAGCATTATTTAAAATACCGGGTAAAACGTTGTAGTTTTTGATCAGTTCACCTGTGTTTGTAAACTGAGGATTTAAATTGAGTTGAGGGTATAGATCTGCTGCAGCTACCCCCATCAAAGCCCTTGCCTCTTCAATTCTTTGATAGGCCATGTAAAGATCGCGGTTGTTTTCCAAAGCCCAATCTTCTAGCCAGTCTAATTTTTCATCTTCAAAAACTTGCCACCAGTCGTCAAGATAAACCCACTCGCTACTTACCCTTTTTTCATTTTCTGAACAGCCTTGATGCTTCCATTCAGTAGGGACTTCAACGCATGGGCATGCGTAATCGGGCCCGACAGAACAGCTTGTCAAAGCACCTAAGAAAGGAATCCACACCCAACGGCAAAAACTCAGAAACCCCTCCAACCATTAAAATTTAAATTTTACTTGCACAAACATTTTTCAAAAAGTAGATTGTCGTTCTTGTGTGGATCGTAGAACTTGCCCTTAGGCGGCCTTACACTTTTTTTATCATCTCGCTCCTCATAGCAGCGCTGAGCGGGGTCTTTTTATTTGTCACACCGAAAGACATTTTTCCGAATATCAACATACCCATTGTCAGCGTGATCTGGTCCTACACAGGTCTTGCCGCTGACGACTTTGCAGAACGGGTGACAACGTTTAGCGAATACACCCTTTCAAACAACGTCAACGACTTAGAAAGAATTGAATCTCAAACTGTGGATGGCATCGGCATTGTCCGGCTCTATTTTCACCCCGACGCCAATATTGCAACAGCCATTGCAGAAGCAACAGCTGCCTCTCAAAATATCTTACGAAGAATGCCTCCTGGGATGTTGCCTCCCTCTATTTTGCGCTACTATGTCAACACTGTTCCCCTTGTTCAGTTGATCTTATCGGGCGGAGAGACCATCACAGAGTCTGAACTTTACGATTATGGAAACTGGCGGATCCGGCAACTTATCGCCACCATTCAAGGGACCACTTTGCCAACTCCTTACGGAGGAAAGGTGCGTCAATTAATGGTCGATATCGATTCGACTGCTTTGCAAACAAGAGGGCTTTCCGCAAGAGACATTAACACCGCCCTTTTGAATCAAGTCGTTACAACACCTCTTGGCGATTCTCGGATTGGAAATTATGACTACAGAGTCAATGTCAATAACATCCCCATTGAACCGAATGACTTTAATGAAATCCCTGTCGCTACGATCGACAATAAAACAATTTTCTTACGCGATGTAGCTTTTGCTCACGACGGGTTTGCTCCCCAAACCAATATTGTCAGACAGGATGGTGCCCGTGCTGTGATGATGCAAGTTTTGAAAAACGGAGCTGCCTCTACACTCGACATTGTCAATCAGGTTTGGGATCTTTTACCAACTTTAAGAGCCGCTGCTCCAAAGGGGATGGGCATCAACTTGATTTTTGATCAGTCGGTATTTGTAAAAAAAGCCATCCAAGGAGTTGTGACAGAAGGGGTTTTAGCTGCCATTTTAACAGGGATGATGGTCCTTGTTTTTCTAGGAAGCTGGAGAAGCACTTTGATTGTGCTGATCTCTATTCCCCTTTCGATCATGACCTCCATCATCTTTTTGAGTCTGCTCGGCGAGACATTGAACATCATGACATTGGGTGGTCTTGCCTTAGCTATTGGGATATTGGTCGATGATGCCACTGTTGCGATAGAAAACATCCACCGGAATGTCAGTGCTGGTAAGCCGTTGAGAAAAGCTATTTTGGACGGTTCTTATGAAGTAACTATTCCTGCGTTTGTTTCAACGCTTTCGATCTGCATCGTCTTTCTACCTGTAGTTTTGCTTGTTGGTCCTTCTAAGTTTCTTTTCACCCCTTTTGCTTTGGCTGTTATTTTTGCTATTGGGGCTTCTTACGTCTTATCCAGAACACTTGTCCCGGTTCTTATCGACTTTCTCCTTCCTCCTGAAATGTATCTCTATACGGGTGGAGGGCCAAAAACAAAACTAGACCATTACCACGTCAAATTTTCAGAGCATTTTCACCATTTTCGCCACTCCTATGGAGAAGCTTTAAAATGGGCATTGGATAACAGACTTGTCATCCTGGTTGTTTTTGGGATGATTTTTGCAAGTGCCCTCATCATCGCCCCTTTTGTAGGAGAGGATTTTTTTCCATCTGTTGATGCAGGTCAACTCCGTCTCCATGTCCGTGCACCAACAGGGACAAGAATTGAAGTAACGGAAGAGATTTTTGGAGAGGTCGAAAACGAGATTAGAAAATTGATTCCGCCCAATGAGATCGCCATGTTGATCGATAACATTGGGATCAACCCAGTTCCTTACACCCTCTCTTTCGGCGATAGCGCAACGCTTGGAGGCTATGATGGAGAGATTTTGATCGCTCTTCATCCAGATCGGAAAAAAAGTACACAAGAGTACATGGATATCCTCCGAAAAGAGTTGAATAACAAATTTCCCAACTATCTTTTCTTCTTTCAGCCTGCCGATATGGTCAATCAGATCTTGAACCTTGGACTTCCAACACCCATCGATGTTCGAGTGATTGGTTACGATCAAGATAACAACCTCCGTATTGCCCAAGAGCTGGTTGATAATATCACTCATGTTCCAGGCGCCGCTGACACCCATTTGCATCAAGTTGTCGACTTTCCAGAACTCTTTTTAGAAATCGATAAGATGCAGCTTGCAGAGGTGGGCCTTCAACAGCTCGATGCCGTCAACGATATTTTGCTTAACTTTAGCGACAGCACAACTATTACACCAAACTTTTGGCTTGATCGTAAATCAGGAATTCCTTACCTAATCGCTGTGCAAAATCCAAAATATCGGGTCAATACAGTGGAAGGGCTTTTACATATCCCCATTGCGAGCCCTAAAACAAAACAATCTCAACTTCTATGTGATCTTTGCACACTTCAACGTCGTTCTACTCCTGGTGTTGTCAACCATGTCAATATCCAACCTGTCTTCGACGTCTATGCCAACGTCCAAGGAAGAGATCTGGGCGGTGTCTCTTCAGACATTCAAAAAATTGTCGACGGTTATAAAGATCAATTGAAACCGGGGAACAATATCGTCATCAGTGGTGTTGTCTCTAGCATGAAAACAGCCTTTAGTCGACTTGGCATTGGGTTTATCTTTGCTGTCTTGTTGGTCTATTGCATCATGGTCATTAATTTTCAGTCGATGTTGGACCCACTTGTTGTCGTTATGGCTATTCCTGGTGCCTTTACAGGCATTATTTGGAGCCTTTTCTTAACAGGGACAACTTTTAACATCCCCTCTTTGATGGGGGCTATCATGAGCGTTGGCGTTGTCACAGCAAACAGCATTTTGATGGTGACTTTTGCAAACTTTCAACTCATGGAAGGAAAATCGAGTTTAGAAGCTATCCACACAGCTGCTATGACTCGTCTGCGTCCTATTTTAATGACAGCTCTTGCTATGATTGTAGGGATGATCCCCATGGCTCTTGCTCTTGGAGAAGGGGGGGAACAAAACGCACCACTTGGTCGCGCTGTTATTGGAGGACTTGCTGTCGCAACCTTTACAACACTCTTTTTTGTTCCAGTCCTCTTCTCTTATTTACGTCACAAACCAAACCCTTACCTCCATGCTAAACATGAGCCGTACATTCCACCTGAAGCACAAGCTTTTGCTCCGGAGGAAGGCATTGACTAAAGCACTCTTTTTCCCCTTTTATCAAATTGATAAAAAATGGCTTTTACTAGGCGCAACGGCCCTTGTTCTTCTACTTCTTTTTCTTTTGGGATGGATCCCCGTGGCTATCCAACGGCATAAAATTGATGCAATTGCAGCAGAGGACCCTCTTCCTAGAGTGCAAACATTGGAAATTACCCCTAATACAAAACCGATTGAACTTGTACTTCCAAGCTCTGCACAGGCTTGGCATATCACCCCTATTTGGGCTCGGACAAATGGCTATCTTGTCGACTATCTTGTTGACATTGGCGATGAGGTTAAAGAGGGAGATCTTTTAGCTGTTATTGATACTCCAGAAATTGACGAAGAGTTGGCAACTGCAGAGGCAGAACTTTTAAATTCAAAATATGAAAGAGATATTGCCAAAGTTACAAGCGATCGATGGCAAGCTCTTTGGAATAAAAATAAAGAGGCCGTCACTAAACAAGAGGTCGACCAATACCTTGCAAATTACCAGTCGGCAGAAGCTGTTGTCGTTGCAAATGAAAAAAATGTTTCTAGATTGACCTATCTTCAGCAGTACAAAAAAGTTTATGCACCATTTGATGGCATCATCACACAACGTTCTATTGATATTGGCTCTTTGATCTATGGAAATATCAATGAAACACCCCAAGAATTATTTCAAATCGCAGAGATTCACACGATCCGTTTTTTTGTTGACGTCCCTCAAACATATTTTAGACAAATCAAAGATGGGCTCGATGCAGAGGTCACTTTGCAGCAATACCCCGATAGAATTTTTAAAGGAAAAGTTAGTCGATATGCTAAAGCGCTAGATCCGACAGCTCGCACCCTTTTAACAGAAGTGGATGTGGATAATGCAGACAGAAGTCTTCTCGCCGGCCTCTTTGCCCGAGTAAAATTTTTAATGTATCAAGACAACATCAATTTTATTATCCCGACAACAGCCATTATCATCCGTTCAGGCTATCCCCATGTTGCTGTGGTAGATAAAGAGAATATTGTTCATCTCAAAGAGGTGCGCATTGGTCGAGACTATGGAAAAGAAATGGAAATTGTTTCTGGTTTAGAAGACAACGATCAAATTATTACTATTCCTTCTGACAAAATTAAAGAGGGGGTGCAGGTATCAGTGATTTCAAAAAATAATGATCCCCTTTAAGGGAAAATTTCCCTGGTTTCTACAAGTCAAAAACAATCAATGCATTGCGATTAACAAAAGGAGTGGGGTAGAATTTTTCCTTTTTTAATAAGGAATGTCATGAAAAACAAATTTATCTCAACATTACTACTATTGACCGCCTGCTTTGGATTGCACGCTGATGATGAATTTTGCGAACCTGTTTGCCTCCCAACAGTCAGAGAGGGGTTCTACGTCGGCGCACTTGGCGGAGTGAACTTCCAAGAAAATGCATCAACAGAATATTTTGGCTATAAGGTCAAAGCAAAATGGAAACCTGGCTATTTGGCTGGAGGTAACTTCGGTTACAAATTCAATAACGGCATGAGACTTGAAGGGGAAGTTTCTTACCGCCGTAATAACTCCAACAGCATTTCAGTAAACGGTGTAACAATCGACAACTTCAAATCTGTCAACGACACCCTTTCTTACCTTTTCAACACCTATTACGATATCGATACAGCAACCGATTTTACTCCTTATGTTGGCGTTGGTGTTGGTTATGTAACAGGATATGGCCGCTCTGAAGTTTCAGGAAGTTCTAGCCTCTTTTCATTAAAAGACAACCGCGATGGACTTTGCTGGCAAGCCATTGCAGGTGTTAGCTACAACCTTATGTGCAACACTGAGCTTTCTCTTGATTACCGCTTCTTCCAAGCACATGAAGAGTTCAACGAGCATGCTATTGCGTTGGGCCTCAAATACTTCTTCTACTAAAAGAAGTTGAAAAAGTTGTCTTGTCATGAAAGGGCAAGACAACTTTTTTTATTCTAAAGAAATAAAAGTCGCGTACTTTTTTTTCCTAGACAATCCCCAACAAGTCATCGTCAGTATGGGGACTAAAAGATCCGAATAGAGAAAACCCCCTGCATTGCCTGGATTAGGACCTATTTGTATCAGCTCAATTAAATGTCCCATCCCTGTCAAAAAGAGAAAAATAGAATAGGCAAAAGCTGCTGCACTGTTCCAGCTACGATCCATCCAAGGAGAGACAATAGCGACAGCACCAAAAGCAAGATTTGCCATCCCAAGTTCGAGTAAAAAGAGGCTATTTGTCCACTCCAGATTCTTGCTGATCGTCTCAGGAATCAAAATCTGTGCAAGGCCTGTCACAATCCCCTGCACCCCAATACCAATGCAAAGGTAGTAAAGAAATAGGATATTCCATTTCTTTTCTTTTGCCCCTTTTACTAGGACATGAATCATTCCTAGAATAAAAGGGAGCACGATATAGGCAACAGAAATTCCAATTTCTCCTGCCCTAAAAAAGTTCTCATCCATAAATCGGAATGTAATCTATAACACCCATTTGGTGGAGAGAAAATCGATGGACAAGAAAAAATTAGCTGAAACAGCTTTAGCCTTAGTAGCCAATGACAAAGGCCTTTTGGCAATGGATGAAAGCAATCCCACTTGCAACAAACGTTTTGCAAAATTAGGCATCCCGCAAACAGTGGAGATGAGGCAAGCCTACCGCGAATTGATTGTAACAACTCCTGGCCTCAATGAAGCTTTAAGTGGCGCCATTCTTGCGGATGAAACGATTCACCAACAAAAAAAAGATGGGACCCCCTTTGCAAAAGCTCTTACCGATCTTGGCATCATTCCAGGCATCAAAGTAGACGCAGGGGCAAAAACACTTGCTTTGCATCCAGATGAAAAAATAACGGAAGGCCTCGATGGGCTTAGAGAAAGGTTGCAAGAGTATGTCAAATTAGGGGCACGGTTTGCCAAGTGGCGTGCGGTCATTACGATTGGAAATAACATCCCAAGTCCTGTCTGCCTTGAAGCTAATGCAGAGGCACTTGCTCGATATGCAGCCCTTTGTCAGGAAGCTGGTCTTGTCCCCATTGTTGAGCCAGAAGTTTTGATGGATGGCTCTCACACTCTAGAACAATGTTACAAAGTCACAGAAGCTACTCTGAAAGAGGTGTTTCATCATCTCTCTCTACACGGTGTATTGCTAGAGGGGATGTTATTAAAACCCAATATGGTTGTACCTGGTCTTGAGTGTCCTAAACAAGAAAGTGTTGATGAAGTAGCAGAAGCAACTATCAAATGCCTTTCACACACAGTGCCGGTTGCCGTACCTGGCATCGTTTTTCTATCTGGAGGGCAATCTTCAGAAGATGCATCAGCCCGCTTAAATGCCATGAATGTCAAATTCAAATCTAAAGTACCTTGGGCTATCTCTTTTTCATTTGCTAGAGCTATTCAGCAACCAGCTCTAGATTTATGGAAAGGGCAAGAAGCCAATGTAAAAGAGGCTCAAAAAGCTTTATACAAACAGGCTAAAGATAATCTTGAGGCTCGAAAAGGGCTATTTAAGGGGAAAAAATAAAAAATGGGTCCAAAAAATGGACCCATAAGAAGATAAAAATTACATTTTTTCTAAAGTTTTTAGAACTCCATTAAAATCTGGATTAAGTAGAGCAAGCGCACCTAAAACAGCTTTTGCTTGTGCGACTGCTTTATCATCCACACCGGCCTTTCTCAGCAAAATCAGCGTTGCAGTCAATTTAAGAGGAGCCATCAGCTTATCTACATTTGAAATTCCAGCCATTTCTAGAGCTGCTTTCGTATTTTGAAATTGCTGTACGACATTAATCTCATCTAATTGAACATGCTTAAGTTTTTCAGTCGCTTCCTTTTCGACGCCTTCTGCCAGATGTTTTGTTTGGTACGTATGGAGCAGATTAAAAGCACTTAAAGAGCTTACAAATTGGAATGGAGTCGATGCGGCTATCCAACGTAAGACATTCTTGACCTCTTTTTGCTTTGCAGCTGCTTGGTCAAAAATACCTTTCACTTCAAATGTCGTATTCGGTCCAATTAAGTCTAGAAAAGGGGGTGGCAAAGCAGGATCAAACATCTCAGTCAAATCGATACCCAACGTTGGTTGGGGCAAATGAAGTTTAATACCTTTTAAGAGCTGATCATAAGTTGGTAAAGTTGGTTTACTATAAATATAGGCAAGAGTTGCCAACGTTGATAGACCTACTCCAGCAACAGTTGCTAAAGCTGCGTAACCAACAGCCATTTTTTTCGAAGTATCAATTTCTTTGATTTTGTCTTGAGCCTCTTGTGAAAAAAAGGTCAATGGATTGTTTGAGGTTGGATTTACCATGTGGTGTTTTCTCCCAAATTAAATAATAATTTTAGTATCTTAAAATTAATTATTAATAAGTCTTATTTTAAGACTTGATTAATGGGAATTCACCAGAGGACATCATTAAATAAGATTGGCCGCCAGAACCTAAGCAATATTGATGAATCCAAAGTGTTACCTATGGGTGAACTGGACTTGATCTCTGTGGTAAATATTAAATTCTGTGTTCAATATGAGAACGACCTAAGAAAGATAGACAAATGGGGCAAAATCCTATAAAAGAAAACCTTTTGTATGATGACCAAAAAATATAAATTCCCCTTTTTTCTCCTTGCAGGGCTAGCCTTAGTCCTGATTGCCTTGGTGATTCACTACCGTGAATATATCGCTGTTTTAAGTCCGAAAGGGTCGATAGCCCTACAGGAAAGAGATCTCATTGTCATATCCACAGTGTTGATGTTAATTGTTGTCATGCCTGTGCTCGTGATGGCACCTCTTTTTGCTTGGAAGTACCATGAAAGCAATAAAGATGCTGAATATAAACCTGACGATGATCATAGCTATTTTGCAGAGGCTGTGTGGTGGGGATTTCCTTCTATCATCGTTCTTTTCTTGTCGCTTTTAACATGGCAAAGCAGCCACGAGTTAGATCCTTTTAGACCACTTGTAGCCGAAAATAAACCAATTAGAATTCAAGCTGTCGCCTTGCAGTGGAAATGGTTGTTCATCTACCCAGATCAACAAATTGCCACTTTAAATTTCTTGCAGTTTCCAGAAAATACACCGCTAAACTTTCAAATCACTGCAGATGCCCCCATGAATTCTCTTTGGATTCCACAACTTGGAGGGCAAATCTACGCCATGCCAGGAATGGAAACAAAATTGCATCTGATTGCAGATGAAGTTGGTACGTTTAGAGGGTCGTCTGCCAACTTAAGTGGTGATGGCTTTGCTAGCATGCATTTTGAGGCCAAATCTTTGAAAAAAGAGGATTTTGAAAAATGGGCTCAAGAGGCAAAAAGCTCATCTTTAGTTTTGAATGAAGAGAGTTATAACCAGCTTATCCCCGCAACCAAAGGGAATCCACCTACGACCTATCAGTTAAAAGATGAAAATCTCTTTAACACTATTGTGATGAAATACATGAGCCATAAGGAAGAAGATGTTCGATAAGCTATTTGGGAAATTAGACATCACCGCTTTCCAACACGATGCCATCGAAAATTCTGTTGGAGTGGTCATTGCCATTACATCCATCCTTTTGATTGCTTTTGTCACTTACAAACAACGTTGGACGTGGTTGTGGAAAGAGTGGATCACCTCTCTTGATCCTAAACGGATCGGAGTGATGTATCTGATTGTGGTTCTTTTGATGCTCTTTAAAGGGGTGATGGATGCAGCCATGATGCGTGCCCAAATGGCCATTTCTGTGGGAGATTCTCACGGTTATCTGACCTCTGCACACTTTCAGCAGATTTTTTCTGCCCACGGCACCACCATGATCTTCTTTGTGGGCATGGGAGCCATCTTTGCAACGATGAATTTCATCGTTCCTTTGCAAATCGGCGCAAGAGATGTTGCTTTCCCTTTTTTAAATTCCTTAAGTTTTTGGCTTTTTGCTGTCTCTGCAGCCCTTGTGAATATCTCCATGTTTGTGGGGGAATTTTCTGCAACAGGATGGCTTGCTTATCCTCCACTTTCTGGCATTGAATATAGTCCAGGCGTTGGTGTTGACTATTGGATTTGGATTTTACAGCTCTCTGGAGCTGGCAGCTTGATGGCAGGGATTAACTTCCTCGTGACTATCATGAAAATGAGAGCCCCAGGAATGACACTGATGAAAATGCCCATTTTCATCTGGAGTGTTCTCTGTTCTCTTGTTCTCATTGTTTTTGTCTTCCCTATCTTAACAGCAACACTTGCCTTATTAGCGCTCGACAGATTAATGGGGATGCATTTTTTCACCTCAGAAGCAGGTGGAAATCCGATGATGTATATCAACTTGATTTGGGCCTGGGGTCATCCTGAAGTTTATATCCTTGTCCTCCCAGCCTTTGGCATGTTCTCTGAAGTTGTTTCGACTTTCTCGCAAAAAAGGTTATTTGGTTATACCTCTATGGTATGGGCTCTCATTGCGATCACTTTCCTTTCCTTCATCGTATGGCTTCACCACTTCTTTACGATGGGTGCGGGCGGCACTGTCAACGCCTTTTTTGGCATTATGACAGTCTTGATTGCTATTCCGACTGGCGTAAAAGTCTTTAATTGGCTATTTACGATGCGGCAAGGGAAAATTCACCTCTCTACACCCATGTTGTGGTTTTTATCTTTCATTTTCATCTTTTCCACTGGGGGTATGACAGGTGTATTGCTATCCATTCCTCCAGCAGACTTTCAATTCCACAATAGCCTCTTTTTGATTGCCCACTTTCACTCCATGGTCATTGGAGGAGTCCTTTTTGGTTTCTTTGCAGGTTTGAGCTATTGGTTTCCAAAATTTGCCGGTTTTAAACTGGATGAAAGACTTGGCCGTTATGCTTTCTGGTGTTGGTTTATCGGTTTCTTGCTTGCCTTCATGCCTTTGTATGCACTTGGGCTGATGGGAGCGACTAGAAGACTTGATCATTACGATTTATCGACAGGATGGCAGCCCCTATATCTATTGGCTGCTGCTGGTGTCCCTTTCATTGCAGTTGGGATTATCTTGCAAAACTTGCAAATCTTGGTGGGTTATAGAAATCGGAAAAAAGACCACGACAAAATGGGCGATTCTTGGAATGGAAGGACTCTTGAATGGGCGACTTCTTCCCCACCTCCTGTCTACAATTTTGCTGTCATCCCACATGTTGGAGAAAGAGACCCTTTCTGGGCCATAAAAGAGGCCGATGAAAAAGCCCCTAAAACAGAATATGAAGACATTTACCTTCCTAAAAACAGCTCAATGGGTTTTTGGATTGCAGGCTTTGCCTTCTTAGCTGCTTTTGGGATTATTTGGCACATGGGTTGGCTGATCGTTTTAAGTCTTCTTGTCATGATTGGTTGCATCATTGCTCGCACTTGGGGCGAGATGGATGAAGAGGTGATTCCTGCAGAAGAGGTAAAACGGATCGAAGAAAGGGGAAATAAATGGACGGCATAAGCATAGCGTCTCACGCCAAGCACAATAAAGAGGTCCTCGATAAAACCGTTTTTGGTTTTTGGATGTACCTGATGAGCGATTGCGTCCTTTTTGCAACTCTTTTTGGTACATACGCTGTCCTTCATAACAGCACAGCAGGGGGTCCACCAGGGGGAGAGCTTTTTAACCTGCCTCATGCCTTGGTTGAAACAATGATCCTTTTGACAAGCAGCTTCACTTGCGGCCTTGCTATGTTGGCAGCTCACAGAAACCAACGCACAACCTCAATGATTTGGTTTGTTATCACCTTTTTACTAGGCGCTGCTTTTCTGTTTCTTGAGATAAAAGAATTTCGTGAACTTGTAGAGGGTGGAAATAGTTGGCAAAGGAGTGCCTTTTTATCTTCTTATTTCACTTTGGTTAGCACACACGGTATTCACATCACTGTAGGTCTCCTTTGGATGGCTGTCATGATGGCTCAAACTTGGATTAGAGGGCTGCAATCAAGCACCATCAAGCGCCTAACTTGTTTAAGTCTTTTTTGGCACTTTTTAGATATTGTTTGGATTTTTATTTTTACCTTTGTCTACCTCATGGGAGCGACATCAAATGGTTGAATCTCCTTTAGAAGGCAAATCACTTGGAGAAGGAAATTTTGAAGCCTATATTTTTGGGTTTTTGATCTCCATTTTTCTTACTCTTGCATCTTATTTCATTGTAGCAGAGGAGCTTTTGACAAGTCGTTTTATCGATATGATGATCATTGGTCTTGCTGTCTTACAAATGATTGCGCAGGTGATTTTCTTTCTCCATCTCGGAAATGAATCTGCTCCTCGTTGGAATTTGCAGCTTTTCCTTTTCATGCTCTTGATCGTATCCATTGTTGTATTCGGATCTATTTGGATCATGGAACATCTTAACTACAACACGATGGAACGGCCAATGGAGGAGATGCATCACAGATGATACGCGTTTACTTTATTCTGACGAAGCCCGGGATTGTGTTAGGAAATATCATCACAACGACTGCGGGGTTTCTTTTAGCTTCTAAAGGTCATTTTGACCTCTATCTTTTTTTAGCGACTGTGGTAGGGCTTGCTTTGATCATTGCTTCGGCTTGTGTTTTTAATAATGCTATTGATAAAGACGCCGATGCAAAAATGGGAAGGACAAAAGACCGCCCTCTTGCTAAAGGGTTAATTTCAACAAAAAGCGCACTGGCCTTTGCTCTTTCGATCGGATTGCTGGGAGGCTATATTTTAGCTGTCTTTACGAATGTGATGACCGCTTTAGTAGCTCTTTCAGGTTTCGTGATTTATGTGGTGGTCTATAGCTTGTGGAAATACCATTCGACCAATGCAACGTTGATTGGCAGCATTGCTGGGGCCGTGCCCCCAGTCGTGGGATATTTAGCTGTCAGTAACCACTTCGATGCTGCAGCGTGGATATTGTTTGCTATTGTTTTGCTTTGGCAGATGCCCCATTTTTATGCCATTGCCATTTACAGGTTAGAAGAGTACGCTGCAGCTTCTATTCCCGTTTTGCCTACGACTCAAGGGCTATTTTTGACTAAAATTTCGATGCTTCTTTATGTCATTGCTTTTATGGTAGCTAGCCTTCTTTTAATCACCTATGGCTATACAGGAACGGGCTATATGGCAGCTGCTTTAATTTTGGGTTTTGGGTGGCTTGCCTTGTCGTTTTTTGGCTTTAAGGCAGAAGATAACACCCGTTGGGGCAAACAGATGTTCCGTTATTCGTTAGTTGTCATCACCGTTCTTTGCCTCATGATCTCATTGGACATTGCTCAATAAAAAAATAACACTAGAAGTTAGCCCGTAAACCGGCGATGGCGTTGTAACATTGGCCATTGCGATCGAGATAAACATTTCCACCAACTGAACCATAGAACGAATAGACATCGGTCAACGATAAGGTCCAGCCTAAATCACCTTGAAACCATGTTCCTTGTAAGTCAGAACCAAAAGCGATGAAACCATCGTCAGATGAAAATAAAGTCTTCGAATTCCCTTGGAAATCGTGCCAAACGCTACCGCGCAGCCAAAGAGAAAAATAACGAGGTTCACCTGAACAAAGCGCTCCAACAATCCAAGTGTCTGCTAAGCGTAAGCCCAATCGACCTGCTGTGGAATGGGTTCTCCTAAAATCAATTTCAGCCCCAATGTCTTCTGTGTTATTGAAGGTCAATTTTTGATACATCAATTGAATTTGAGGTTCTAAAATAAAATAACACAAATCAAATGGATAACCAGCTTCTAGAGATCCTGTGTAACCGATTCCGTGTGTTCTTAACTCTGGGATATAATCCGAGTGCGATCTTACTCTGCTATACCAGTTGGCTTCAAAAACACCGTCGATGTACCAACCAGAAGGGCCAAAGTGGGTCAAATAGGCGCCGCCAGAGTAAGCCGTAAACTCGTTTTTCCCTGCGTGATGTCCTAAATGTTTGACGTGGCTATGTCCTGTTCCAATAGCTCCAAGAACCCCAAAGAAATCGCAACTTCCATCGAAGTGCCTATCTCTATAGAGATCTACACCTGCTTGAACTCCAAAAAGTTGGTAATCAAAGTCTGCTCCACGACGATAAATGCCCCCGTTGTGCTGATAACCGCCAGAATTAATAGCCCGTACCCATAAACCATTCATATAAGGACTTGAAGGGCAGCAATAGTCATCGTTACAAAGGAGTAAGGCCTCTTCCCCAACGCGCTGATGTAAAGTATCTAATAAAGTACGGCCATAGAGAAGGGCTAGAGATGGAAGAGCGCTATACAGAGAAACTTCTGGACGGTAGTCTGGCACAGGATCTGGCCCTGGTCCAAATGATGAACGCAAAAACCAATTGTCTGGGTCAGTTCCGTTAAATCCACCTCTATAAAGCAGATATTCATAAGGACCAGCAATGACCTCATTACCAAGAGAAAAAGAATTTGGATCTGTTGTCCCTCCATTGATGGCTTCGACAACCATGATACCATTGCCTACAGTCTCTTGACCTTCTCCTGTGGTATTTTTGATATCTAAAAAGGTGTGACCCGTTGCAGGCGCTCCATCGACAATCAATAGATCAGAAGGAGATCCATCTCCTTCTAACAAGGTATTCAGGGCAATGGTTCCATTTTGCCCGACATAGTCTCCAGCAACAGTCAACGTTTTAAAGTTATTGCCTTGAGAGACAAAATCGATGTAACCGGCATTGGTTAATTGATTTGTAATATTTGAATTAGCTGTCAAATTCCATTGACTACCGTTGATGTTCATATTGGTGACATCAAGTGCAGCTCCAGTCCAGTTGGTTCCATTCGTTAAAGTAATATTCCCCGTATTGCCAGCTATAACCTCTATATCCCCTGAAAGGTGTGAATTTCTTGCAGACAAGTTGACAGTAGCAGGGTTAGAGCCATCGACAAGTAACAGTAAAAAATCTGAAGCAGCATGTGCTGTCACATCTTGAAATGTCACATTGGCAATTCCACCTGCACCCTCAAACAGATTGGCATGGCTTGCAGAAAACGTTGTATCGGTTGCTTGCATCGTGTTTGTTAGACCGGCATTTGCAAAAAATAGGGCGGCGTTAGCATTAATCCCAGAGGTCTTAATTGTAGAATTGGATAGAGTAGCCTGATTCCCAGCGCTAAAACCAATCATAAAGATCCCTTGAGAGTTATCTCCGGAAGTTTGAATTTGTTCATTTCTCATAATACCAGTACTTCCATCTTGTATGAAAAAACCATGCGAAGTTGTGCCAACTGTCGTGACGGGAGTATTTGTAAGAGAAATAGTAGAAGCATCCTGTGCATAGGCACCAAAAACGGTATTGCCCAAGATATTGATGGAACTGTTTGTCGCATTGATCACAGATCCACTTAAACCTGATGTATGGACACCATATACCTGGCTTGTGATATCGGTATTAAAAATATCAATATCAGATCCTGTTCTCGCCGAAATAGCTCCTATTGAATTAGAGCCTAATGTTTTTATCGTAGAATCAGTTACTCTGACAGACGTTCCAGTTCCAGAGGAATCAATAGCTCTTCCCCCTGTCCCTATTGTAGTGATCGTACAGTCCGTGATGTTGACAGAATGACCACCTGTTTGAGCAAAAACCCCTATTCCAGATGACCCATTCGCTTGAACCATGGCATGACTTATATTGAGAATAGCGCCAGCACCAAGAACCTGAGCTCCATTGGTTGATGCACCCAATGCAGTGATACTACCTGTGTTGAATTCGATATCGCCACTATTGCTAAACAGCACATTGGATGTGCTTGTTGTTGCGGTCACATTGTTTAGAGTGATAAGGGATCCAGCGCCATTTGAATAAGCTGCATATGACCCTGCCGCAGTTGTTGTGATGGTGCTATCGCTTAACGTAATCTTTCCACCAGCATTTGCATTTGTCCCAGGAGTTGTGGTTGTTGAAGTTGTGATGGTACAACCACTTTCCGTAGCTGTTGTTCCGTTCACAACAATTCCGCTTCCTGCTGGAGGACATGCCCCATAAGTAGGTAGTCCTAAAAGAAGTGAAACAAAAAAAGGAAATTTTGAAGGCATAGGCTTTCACTCAAGTATAAAAGCCATCTTATAGTAAATTATTTATTTCGTTACTAAAAGAATTTACGAAAGTTTCTTAAGTATTTCATCTCTTAAAGCTTGAGATAATTCTCTAGGAACGTTTTCTGGAGCAGTAGCCAAAATGGATAATTGATCTAAAGCAGCTTCAGCACTTTTCCCTTTTGGAATAGCATTCCCTCCATGAGGAAGTTTAGATAAAGGCTCTCCAATTTCAGGTTTTTGACTTGCAATGTCTAATCTAGGAGCTGCCATTTGATGAGGTTCAATAGGCTCGGGAACTCCACCAGTGGAGGATATTCCTCTAATCTTGCTCATTTTGACTCTCCTATTTTTTTAGCTAATATCTGTAAAGTTTCTTTCCACGTCACATCTTGGTGGCTATAAACCAACTGTTCTAGCTCATCAAACTCAGCCATCGCGTCTGATTTTTGTTTCAATGCAAGATAGGCTTCAATCGACTTCATCCTTGCAAAAAGAGGTTTAGAATCTAAAAAATAGGTCGCAGCATACGCCTTAAGAGCTTCCTGCAATTTTCCCTGTTCATGCAAAGAAAGGCCCAAATCGAGCCATGCCGTTGTAAAACGGGGATTTAAAAAAACGAGAAGTTCAAAAATATCTCCTGCATCTTCAAACCGTTTTCCTTGCAAAAGATGCTTTCCTACTTCAAAGCATCGATCCAATGATTCTGTTGGAAAGTTGAGCTGCTCTTGGATTTTTGAAAGGCTACTTTTAAAATCTGAAATGACCTTCTCTGTCTCTTCTTTAGAAAACAACTTCGGAAGAAATTCGACTAAAAGAGAACTTGCTTGATTGAAACGGGCCAGTTTACTTTTTAAAAATTCTATCGTCTCTTCTTCATACTGTTTGACAAGATGAGAAAGTTCCGCAGGTTTTGGTTCATGGTGGTGGGCATCTACAAAACGATCGACGGCGACAGCTTGACAAAGCGGTTCGATCCCCTTTACGAAAAGCTCCTTATCCAAATCTGTTAACGGTTTTGTCATCGTCACCAAAATTTTCACCCCTTTTATGCATACTAAAATATGTGTATAAACAAACTGTTAAGATAGAAGGAAAAATATGGATTGGGCTGTTTTACAAAAAAGACTGGAAGAAGAACAACTCGATGGATGGCTTCTCTACGATTTCCGCGGCTCTAACCATGTTCTTTATAGGCTACTTCAATTACCAAAAAGCACTGCACCAACCAGAAGAATTGCCCTTTGGATTCCTGTAAAAGGTAACCCTATCCTTTTTCTACATGCGATCGAGCAAAATTCTTTTCCAGGTCTTTCTATAAATAAGAAAACCTATGTCTCTCAAAAGGAATGGATTGAAAGTTTAAAATCTGTTTTGAAAGGGAAAATAGCGATGGAAATTGTTCCCAATGGAGAAATCCCCTCCCTTTCTCTTGTAGATGCAGGGACATTTCAGGCCATCCAAGGATTAGGCGTTCAAGTTATATCTTCAGGGAATTTATTAAGCCATGCATCGGTTTTAAAGGATCAAGAAATTGCATCTTTAAGGGAAGCTTGTTCTTTTTTAAACCATCTTTTAGAGCAATTTTGGAAAGAGCTTCCAAAACGCAATTGGACAGAGGAAAAAGCTGCAGAGTGGCTTGAACAAGAGATGAAGAAGAACGGTTTTATGACAGAATCATCTCCGCATGTTGCTGTCAATGCGCATGCGGCCGATCCCCATTATCATTCTGGAACTACACCCATTCAAAAAGGGGATCTTATTTTGGTAGATCTTTGGTGTAAGAAGGGTGAGCTTGGCATCTATGGAGATCTTACCCGTATGGCTATTTGGGATAGAGTTCCTACAAGCCAAGAACAACAGCTATTTGATCTGCTTTTACAAGCTCAAAAAAGAGGAGTTTCTTTTATCGATGAGCGGCTCAAAAAAAGAGAGGTGGTCTTTGGTTATGAAGTAGATCAAATTGTCAGAGATGTCGTGACTAAAGGGGGATTTGGGCCTTATTTTATCCATCGGACAGGCCACAACATCACCTCTTCAGTCCATGGAATTGGGACTCATTTAGACAGTTTTGAGACTCTGGACACCCGCCCCCTTCTTCCTAATACTTGCTGCTCTTTAGAACCGGGAATCTACTTACCTGGCCAACTGGGTTTGAGACTTGAAACAGATCTTCTTATCCACAATGACAGAGTCGAAGTCGTAGGTGGCTGGCAAGAGACCTTTGTATCCATTTAAAATCTTTAAAAAATCCCCTTTCTTAATCGAATCTTCACCTCCATAGAGGATGATAGAGACAAAAAGCGGGGTTTTCATGAATTCCAACGTCGATCTTTTTGTATCAGCGCTTAAAAGCCACTTCAATGAGGCCCATCTGGTCAATGATTCGGCAAGTGTTCTTTGGAATATCAATGGCAGAAATGTTCAATTGACCATCCAAAAGGCTGGATTAAAAGACCTTATACAAATTTCTGACAGAGAGAAACTAAACCGGATCTTCCAGATCATCGACCAACTACAACTCCACGTCCCCGATCAATTGCAAGAAGCTCCCGAAACAATCGCCATCAACCTTGATGAAAGCACCGTTCAAATCAACGGTGGGAAAAAATTTAAAATCAGTAAATTAAGCGGATCAGGCGACAAAGGGACTGTTGAAATTCAAAAAAGTGCAGCAGCAACATCGACGCAATTAGCCCATACAGAGACAAAGCTTGTTGAATTTCGAACTGAATATGCTGGCATCCTTTTAAAAATCGAAGTTTTAGAAACCACCTTAAAAGCCCTTCAAAATGCGCATAAAGCAGAAAAGAAAGAAGATGAAAAACGAAAAGATGAGATCAAAGAGCAAATCAGAGAGCTCAAAGATCATTTAGAAAGGGTTTTAGAAGAAATTCAAAAGGCAGAAATGGCCGTCGATCGCCACAAAGACCAATTGTCTTCTCTCAAACAAGCTGAGCTTGTCATGGAAATTTTCTTAGAAACAAAAAATGAAAACTTTAAGGATTTTTTTGGCATAGAAGCTCCAACAAAAGGAAAGGCTAAATCATAAGCAAGGGCATGTGTGGAGGAACTTTATGACAATATCCCCAGGTAGATTTGACCCAGAAGATTTAAGAAGGGGGCTTGATTTAGAATTTCTCTCGACAACAGCCGATCTTCATGTGCATGGGAACATCCAAGAAAAACCTGACGGTAAGCTCTCCATCAAAATTCGTGATTACGAATCTTCTTATACCGTTTCTGTTAGCAAAGATTATATTGCAGGCCTTACTGATAAACAAAAAAGCGAATGGATCAAAGGGCTTGCCGTTCAATTACAAACAATGCATGCAAGTGGTAGCACAAGCGGCTTTTACGACCCTAATAGACGATCTATTGCGATCCATGGAAAAGCCTTCTTTTTCTCTACTCAAGAACACATCCAAACCTTAAGACAAGAATATCAAAAAACCCGAGAGGATTTGATCCAAGCAGCAAAAGAGAATGCTGATACAGCAAATGAACTTGCAACTTACAGACAAAGCCATCTAACCAACAACGAACTAGAAACTCTAAAGTCTGCTAGAAAAAAAGCTATTTTACGCCTAACAGAACTCAGAACGGAAATCCATCGATTGGATCAAATTCACTTAATTGCTGGTCAATTGTTCATCAAGGGGGGAATTGCTACTGAATTAGCCCCTGACGCTACCCAAGTGAATGAATCGGACCAAATCCATACAGTCCCCAAACTTCCGCCAATGGGCACTTTGCCCAATCCAGATGAAACAACCATCACCTCCTCTACCTTACCATCGCCTCCTAGTAGCTATCTGCGTGAAGAAGATTTACCAGAACAAAATGGGAGAGAGGCTATCGTAGCGACAGGACGCCATTTTGTTCCTCCTGACGGCTTATCTTCCAAAGTTGCGGCTATCTTACACATGATCCGAGAGGGTTTTGAATTAAATGAGGCGGCAGGGGGATTGTTCCCCACACTTTCCGAATTGAGAGACCTTCAGTTAACCCCCTTAGAACTTCAAGCTCTTTCCAAAGGGTTACAAGAGATTCGATCAACAACCAAAGGAGAAAACGTCTCTTTAATCGACAATTTTACAAAGAGTGTTTTAGACCCATTAACAGGACAATAAGATGACATCCAACTTAGGCCCTACTCCACGCGATTTCACCTTGCAAGAGGTGCAAAACGCTCTCGGCACCAGTTATACAGTTCATAGTCTTGAAAAAAATGTGGTTGGAGACGCTTTCATCAAAGTAAAATTCCATGGTAAGTCCTACGACGTAGCAGTAGGCAAAAATGTCGTTGCCGGCTTTCAAAACAACAACGTCCCATTTATCCATCAATTAAGTGCCCTTATCCAAGCTATGGATAGCGATGGCACGATCCTTACAGCTTCAACTGATCAGGTTAAAAATGAGCTCTTGTTTAACTCTGTAAGAATTCCAGTCGATCAAGACAATGAAAATTTTTTAAAAGAATTTGAACAGAAAAAAGCAGAAGCCACCCAATCTAAAAAAACAATCGATGAGCAATTGGCTCAACTGGATCAAGTTATCATTGAAAAAAAGGCTACTGTAAAAAGTCTGACACCCAAATGGTTTATGTTCAATGAAGATAGCCCTTCTCTAAAAGAGGCCCAAACTGAGCTTGATGAAGCGATAAAGAGAAAGGATAATTTTCAAAAAGAGCAGCAGAAAGTGCTCGAACGTCTTCAAGAAGAGATTAAAGAACTTCAAAAACAAGAGAGCATCCATAAAGCAGCTTTGCTTTTTAAACGGCACCTTTCTCCTCCACCCAATGCTATTGTTGCCGTCTCTCCTACTTCAAACAATCCTTAATTTAAGACTTGATTTACATTCCCCCTAGTTTAGGGTAAAATCTTTCCTTTTTTTTGTGAGGAAAGATGGAATCTGGGAAGCAGGTGAATGCTTGGACAGCGTGGAATGCGATGTTTTTAGTAGGCGGTACCTGTATTGGTGGAGGGATGTTAGCCCTTCCTCTTGCTGCCGGAGTCGGCGGACATTTTCCTTCTTTAGTTTGGCTAGCTATCTGCTGGGCCTTGATGACGGCCTCTTCTTTGCTTTTATTAGAAGCAAATCTTTGGATGGCAGAAGGCGAGCATGTCATCAGCATGGCAAAAAAATTTTTAGGCCCTATCGGTCAAGCTGTCAGCTGGGTTGTCTATCTCTACATCTGTTATGCCTCTCTTGTTAGCTATGCTGCTGGCGGAGGAAGATTGCTTGCGATGCAGCTTGGGATTTCGCCCAACATTGCCATCGTTTTAGTTGCATTGGGACTGACACTATTGATCTATTTAGGAGCAAGACTTGTCGGCAGAGTGAACACCATCCTCTTTTTGGGCATGTTAGTTGCCTATGTCTTCTTAGTTGGGATGGGTCTTGATGAGATTAAGCCCCATTTTCTTGGAAGAGAAGGACTTTGGTTCCCTTCTACGTTTGCCATCCCACTTTTGCTCACCTCTTTTAGCCATCAAACAATGGTTCCAAGCTTAACTCCCTACCTACAACGGAATGGAAAACTTTTAAGATGGGCCATTGTTGGAGGCACTCTCATTGCCTTCATCGTTTACGCGCTTTGGCTAACCATTGTGCTTGGCATTGTCCCCGTTGAAGGGGAAAGAGGTCTCATCGATGCATATATGCAAGGTGTCCCTTCCACTCAATTTCTTGCAGAGCATGTACAAGGACGCCTTTTAACACCTGTTGTCCACTTCTTCTCTTTCTTTGCGATTGTGACTTCGTTCATCGGGATGGCACTTGGTCTTTTTGACTTTTTGTCAGACGGTCTAAAAATCCCTGAAAATAAGAGAGGAAAAGTCCTTTTAGGCCTTTTGATTTTGATTCCTGTGATCTTCTTTGCCCTCTATTTTGAGCGAGCCTTTTTGGTGGCCATGGAGACAACAGGAGGCATTGGCGATGCGATTATCAATGGCATTATCCCGGTCTTGATGGTTTGGGTAGGCCGCTACAAATTAGGCTATAAAAGCGACTGGTCTCTCCCTGGAGGTCGTCCACTTTTAACGCTCCTTCTAATTGCATTCACAGCCATTTTGTTCTGGGAAGCCCTCATGCTCTCAACAAATCTTGTCATGGATACATTGACAGGACAAATGTTGTTAGGCTAAAACAGAATAAAAACAGGATGAGCAGGATAGGCAGGATAAGCTCTGCCAAACAAAAATATTAATCACGTAAAAAAGCCTGAAAGATCAAGAAAGATACAAAAGAAATTTTCTTAAAGAAATTTAGCTCCCGGCCTTTTTTTGTTTTTGATTTTATACAACTCACTATTCAAACTTGGCAGAGCTTATCCTGCTCATCCTGTCTTTAGCTTCAATGTGTGACAAAGAAAACTAAACAAGAGCTTCGTATTATTATTTTTCTTGCAGAAGAAGTTTTAATGCCTCTTGTTTCATCTTAAGATGAAGGCTCATCAAGCCATTGGCGCGGCCTGGAGTTAAAGAATTTGTAATACCAAGCTCTTCAAGATAGGTGGGAGGACATTTTAAAATGGCTTCTGGCGTCTCGTCACTGTAAACCATGAGCAAAAGAACAGCCAACCCCTTTGAAATAAGGGCATCAGAGTCTGCTTCGAAATGGACCCGTCCATTTTGAAGTTTGGCAGTCAAATACATCAAACTTTGACAACCACGCACCCTATTTTCTTCTGTTTTTACTTCTTGAGGTAAAGACTTTAGTTGCGCCCCAAGCGCCATGATCTTTTCATAGCGGTCGGCTGCTGTAGGACAAGAAGCAAAAAGGGCTTTGACTTTATCCTGTTTTTCAAGACACGATGAATACACGCCTCATATTATAAGCCATGTCTCCTTTTTTCACTTTGATGATCTATCCCTTAGAAATTGTCTCAATTCTCCTCCTTGGGCTCATGGTCATTACTTGGCTTCTTTTTATTTTTCAAAAAAATGCCAGCCTGATCGACATTGCTTGTGGCATGGCCATTGGAATCGTTGCTTTTTTAGCCTTCCTCGTAGGAGATGGAGATAGCACAAGACGGTTTCTTTTTTTGAGTCTTGTCCTTTTATGGACGGCCCATCTTACTTTTCGCCGCTACTCTAAATACGATGAGAAACTCGAAAGTCTTTTTTATCAACAGATGAGAAAAAATTTCGGCGACCAAGCAAACATAAAATTTCTTTTTGTTTTTCTTTTCCGGGGTCTTTTGACCCTTTGCTGTACCCTCTTTTTCTTCCCCATCTGCTTCAATGTAAATCCGACACTCTCTTTAGCAGAATGGGTTGGTACTTTCACCATTCTTGCCACGCTTCTTGGCGAGACTGCCATTGGTTTAAACCTGATCCGTTTCAAAAGTCCTCTTGCACAATATCCCCATTTTTTTGAATGGTGTGTCTGGGTAGGATTTGCTATTTTTGCTCTAGGCTCTCCGTATGGATGGTTCGGCCTTTTATCATCTATTTTGATGTTCTACCTCCTTTACCAACAAACACCGAGTCAATTTTTTCCATGGCCAAAACGTTAGTCTTTTTATTTCTCCTTCTTCTCCCTTTTCAAGGGTGGTCCTATCTTTTTCTAAAAGACAGGATGGCTAATGGAAGAGCTGGCGACTACATTGTGACTGCTCAGAAAAAGATGTTAACTCTCTGGTCGATCCGGGAAAAAGATAACCAAAAAGTATTGATTGAAGAGATCTCTGTTCCAGCACAGCTTTTAGAGCTAGATGAAGGGGGATGGAAAAAATGGGTCAAAGATGGGGCTCCAGATCATTCGACTTGGTTGCTCTATGCTATCGAATTAAAGACAGGGAAACTGCAAGGCCTCTATTCCTATACCCACAAATGTTGGTGTGATGTCGACAACGCGAACAATTTTTTGACCACTTTGATGAACCTTGGGTTCACAGAGATGCCAGTCAATCAAAGAAGACGTGCAAGAAACCGTCTTGGCTATTGGAACCCTCCTGTCATTTTTGAAGGGCAGGAGATTCCTGATGTCCACTTAGATCACTTTGAAGCTCGTTGGCCAAGAGACCGCTCTGAATTGGCCGAAAAATGGGTCGATATCTACCTTCCCCCTGTAGATAGCCCCTATCCTTCCTATTTTCCTTATTGGTTACAAGTTATCGGGGCTCTTGCTGAGGCAAAAATTAGAATCGTTGATAGCGGAGCCGGACTACAATCTCCTGCCAAAATTGCCTGGTCGAAACCTCAAACTCAGTGATATCCTCTAAAGAATGTTTAAGAGAAAAAAGAACCTCAAAAAAATAGGGGAAGAGGGGCAACAACTCATCTCAACCTACGTCAAACACAAGTCGAAATTCAGCGCATCGGAGCAGCAAAAAATTGAAGGGCTATTCCGTCAGCTCGATCAAAAAGCTGCTGAAAATGATATCGATAGCTGCAGTGTTATCCTTAATCAGTTGCATGACCTTATCTCTAATCGCGTTCAAGTCTCTTCTTTTTGGAAAGCTATCCAGTGGCTTGCAGCCTTGGCTGTAGCCCTTTTTATTGCAACTGTTGTCAGAATGACAGTATTTGAGCTTTATGAAATTCCGACAGGCTCCATGCGCCCTACTTTCAGAGAGGGAGATCACCTGGCTGTTAGCAAAACAACTTTTGGCATCAATATCCCTTTTACTGCAAAACATCTTGTTTTTGATCCTGACCGAGTGCTTAGAGGCGGAGTTGTTACATGGACGGGTGAAGGTGTCGATATCCCTGATAATGACACGAAGTATTTTTGGCTTTTCCCTGGCAAAAAACGGTACATCAAAAGATTGGCTGGAAAGCCTGGGGATGTTGTCACTTTCTACGGAGGCTTTCTCTATGGGATTGATAAAGACGGCGAACCGATCAAAGAGCTACTCGAACCCCCTTTTACAAGGATCGATCATGTTCCTTTCAATTCGTTTGAAGAGCGCATTGAGCAAGTGGGTGTCCCTTCTAGAGGTGGATCTGGCGAGATCATTTACAAGTTTTTCAATCTTCCTTTGGGGAAACTGACTGTTTCAAGTTCAGGTCTTAAAGGGGAAGTATTTGATGGAAAACGGTGGATCAAAGATAAGCCTGAAATAGAGGCTCATGAGGGTATCCAAACTCTTTCAGACTGGTTTGGAATGGGCAATTTTGCTCAAGTGAGAATAGGAAAAAATGGGGAATTGGAAATAGCTCACCATGCCTATGTCGCCCCTTTTGAACGGGGAGCTTTATTACCTCCTCTTTTAGGTCCTTTACCTGCACAAAAAACGACTCTTCCATTAGATGATGAACTAATAGATCAGTTAAGAAAAAATCTCTACACTTCAAGATTTACTGTTAAAGACGGTATTGCTTATCACACAGGCTATACAGAAAGCGGCATTGCTCTTCCTGGCATTCCAAATGGGACTTACGAGTTTTACAATGGAGAGCCTGTTGAAATTCTTTGGACGGGTATACCTCGGGCTGTTTCAGCAGATCATCCTCTTCGTCATTTGACAAAAGAGCAAGTGAAAATTCTCTTTAATCAAGGCATCGATCTTCACCCTTATTTCGATGCCAATGGAAGATTTCCGTCTCGCTATGCCTATTTTAGAGAGGGAGATCTTTATGTGATGGGGAAACCTTTTTTGATAAAAGGTGATGCTCGTCTTGAAAAATTTGTCGAGGCAGAAAAAAAGAAAAAAGTCCCTTTTGTGGATGCCGGAGCTCCATCCAAAGAGAAAATTTTGGCTACAGGATTGCACATCCCAGAAAACAACTACTTGGTTTTAGGTGACAATTACGCACGAAGTTCTGACAGCCGTTATTTTGGAACAATTCCTTCTGGGAATTTAGAGGGTAATCCCTCTTTTATCTTCTGGCCACCTTGTGACAGAACGGGGACTCCAGGAGAGCCAAGTTACCCTTGGTGGAACCCTTATACGTGGATCATGTGGGCTCTCTTTTTAACAGGCGCTTGGGCTTTTTTACGCTATGAAACACAAAAAAAAGCGTTTCCTTTATCTCCTAAATATTTGGATAAAAAATAACTTTAATAAGTAGCTTAGGATTTATCCTGAGCTTGTTTTGCAGGGTTTTAACCCTGCAAATCGGAAACGGGGAATTTATCTTGTTCTATAGGAAATGGCTTCTAAAAGGTGATCATCTAAAATAGCATCGCTTTCTTCTAGATCTGCAATAGTCCGGGTTACTTTGAGCAGCCTTTGTAAACTCCGCATAGACATTTGCAAAGCATTGACAGCCTCTTCCAAGATAGCCTCTTGGCTGCTGTTTAAAGCCACCTTCTCTTTGACCTCTTTAGAGGTTAGCTGACTATTAAGTCTCGCTACTCCATTTCTTGCCTCTTGCCTTTTTCTCGCTTTGATAATCCGTTCTTTGACAACTCGAGAGCTCTCTTTTCCTCTGCCACCCATCTCTTGAAATGTGAGTGGAGGAATTTCGACCTGTAAATCAAAACGATCAAGAAGTGGCCCAGATATCTTTTTTTGATACCGCTCAATTTCTTTGGTAGTATCTACGCAGCGCCTATCCGGATGGCCATAAAATCCACAAGGGCATGGGTTCATAGCCGCCACACAAACAAAGCGGGCAGGAAAAGTGAGACTCCCTTCGGCTCTTGTGATGGTGACTTGATGATCTTCTAAAGGCTGACGTAAAATTTCAAGCGCTTGCCGAGTAAACTCAGGCAGTTCATCTAGAAAAAGGACGCCATGATGTGCAAGTGATATTTCACCTGGCCGTGGACGGGCGCCACCTCCAATGAGTCCAATATGACTTACAGTGTGGTGTGGAGAGCGAAAAGGGGGACGCTTTCCTTCAGTTAAGAGTCCGGCTAAAGACCAAATTCTTTTCACATCTAAAGAACTTTGTGGATCTAAAGCAGGCAAGATAGAAGGGAGCGACTTAGCAAGAAGACTTTTTCCCGTTCCTGGAGGCCCTTTCATCAATAAGTTGTGCCCCCCAGCAGCGGAAATTTCAAGAGCACGTTTCCCCATCTGCTGCCCAACAATCTCTTCAAAATCGATCCATTGCTCTTCCTTTTCAGGCAATATAGGAGGGATAAAAAGAGGCTTATCCCCTTTAAGAACACTTTTTAGATCAGTAGCTAAAATAAGCTCTACGCCTGGAACTACAGCCAAATCGGGCTGATTTAAAAAAGGGAGAATGACAGAAGTATGTCCCTTTTGTTTTGCCAAAAGAACGGCCCCTAAGGCCCCTTTCATGGGTCTGACATCCCCTTGTAAGCCAAGTTCTCCCACAATGAGGGCTCGACTTAAGTCAAAATTTGGCTTCCATTTTTTCATTGCGGCTGCAATAGCAAGGGCAATGGGAAGATCAAACAGTGTCCCCTCTTTCTTTAAATCGCTTGGGGCTAAATTAACGGTGATTTGAAGCCCTGCAAGAGAAATATCTGCATGACGCAGTGCAGAGATAATCCTTTCTCTCGATTCTTTAATTGCAGAATCTGGAAGGCCGACAATTTGAAAAATGAGCCGTTCCTCTGAAGGAACGATGTCGACCTCAACTTCAACTAAAAGGGCCTCAAGGCCCCTAAATGCCACCGATGACAGGCGTTGGAACATCACGAATCTCCCAAACAAAGTATGCAGGATGATTAAACAGGTTATTTGGGCGGATTAACCCTTTGATCTCGACCTCTTTTCCCACCTGATCCAGGAGATTGATCCGCGTGGAATATAGATAGGCAAGGGGTAAACGGCTTTCTTTATCGAGAAGAATAAAATCGCCTGGCTTTTCTTTAACAGGCCGGAGGTAAGGTTCAAGAACCCCTTTTAATATCTCTGCTTTTTCTGCTTGCCCTTTGTAATAGGCATAAGGTTCTCCATCACCATTTTCTTTTCGCCATTTGAGGAAATAGTTTTTCTCAATATCCATCCAATAGGCACGTGCGGAGGCAATCAGTTGAGGAGCAGGCGCTGTAGATTGACCCTCTGAAGTAAGTGCCATCTCTTCTTGAATCGGTTCCAGAATAGGCGGTGTCATCATCTTTTCTTCGAGATAAGCCACCTTCTTCAAAAGATAGGCCTGCTCAATCTCTTTGATGGAATCTTCAGCAATTGCTAACTGGTGAGGAAAATCTTTGAAATCATCCACGATCTGTTTGAAAGGCTCTAATATCGCAGGAAGGTCGACCAGTTCAAAAGAAAGATTTAAATCTTGTTTTTTCTTATCGCCAAAAACAAGAAGCTCTTTGACTTGGTCAAACCGCTCTTCTTGTAAGGTCAAGAAATGTTCATCCCCTACTTTCTCGACAAAATCTTTTGAAACATAAAATCTCACCTGCTCAGGAACTGCTATCTCCATCCATTTCGGATGAAGAGGAGAAATTTCTCCAATGACAGTATCTCCTGTATTGAGGCGTGCTACGACAGGCGCTTCCAAATCAGGGGCTAACCTAACATTCACATGGTTTCCTTCTACAATTCCATCGAGAACAAACGTTCTGAAAAGATAGAGCCTAACCTCACGTGGTGGACGTACCGCATAAAATCCATCCTCTTCCCCTTCGACTACGATCAAGTTCCCTGTTGTTAGTTCTCGTACAATGGGGGCTTCCAATGCAGGACTTGCCCTTAGGCGAACCTTTTTTTTCACAACTTTAGCAGTGAAAGGCTCCTCTCCCAAAAGGGGATAGGTTGTGACAAGAAGAATAAGAAAGAAGAGATTGCGGAACATAGCCTTGCATTCTAACTATCCTGAGGGTTTCCGACAAATTTAGCACTCAAACAAAACAAGTGCTAAATTCCTATTGACTTGACAACTCTTACATGGTAAATTAGTTTTTCTAACTCCGGAGGTAGTTTATGGAAGGCAGTAAAGTGATCATCAATGAGAAGTTGTTGAGCATCCCTCCGCGACTGTCGGTTTCCTGGAAAGAGGTCTCATCTCTCTATGAAAAAAATGACAATCTCCACATCGTTTTAAGAGGCGGTGAACTTGTTGTCCTAGAAGAACTAGAAACTGAAATCCTCGATTTAATTTTTCATTTCCATGCCATCTTTCTAGAAAAAAGAGCAGAAGAGCGTCACCGCGAAACAATGAGCTCAACAGGTTTAGTCAAATGGCCAGATCAAATGGCTACAGGCGATATGCCTATGTTTAAAATGGGACTTCCTATGCTCGATCCTATGGGTATGATGGTCGAACACAACCCAGAACAAAAAGATGCCCCACCTCTTCCTCCAGAATTATTAGAAAAAGTATCTGGCGTCATCCGTCTCCTCGTTGAAGATTCAGACTCTCTTCCTAAACCAGAAGAGAATTGCCAATGTTTCCATTGCCAAATTGCAAGAGCCATCCAACCTGAAAAAACAGAATCTCAAGACGAAACGATCTCTTTAGAAGACCTTACCTTCTCAGATTGGGAAGTTGAAGACGCAGGCGACAGACAGTTTAAAGTTAAAAACAAACTCGACCCTGATGAGGTTTACTCTGTATTCCTTGGAAGCCCAGTTGGTTGCACTTGCGGCCGGCCAAATTGCGAGCATGTAGTTGCTGCATTGAAAAGTTAAATTGACTCCTCAAAGTCTGCCCCCTATGATGCGATTTTAGATAAATGCATTCATAAGGGGGCTCTTCTTTTGGCTCGTAAAACATTTGTATTGGACACAAACGTCCTTCTCCACGATCCCCAAGCCATTTTCAAGTTTCAAGACAATCTACTGATCATTCCAATGTCAGTGCTTGAAGAACTCGACACCATGAAAAGAGTGCCGGGTGAACTGGGGAAAAACTCACGCGAAACCGTCCGGATTCTCGATAACCTCAAAGAAAGAGGTGAAGGGACACTGAATACTGGCGTTGTGTTAGATGGTGGATTAGAAATTCGGATTGTCCCTGACTCTAAGCCACAGGGCCATGATCCTCTACCGCTTGATATCAAAGACAATCGTATCATTTTGACTGCCTGGTATTTGGCTCAAAATGGCAAACAACCTGTGATCTATGTCTCCAAAGACATTGCTTCTCGGGTAAAAGCCGAATCGATTGGGTTGCAAGCAGAAGATTACGAGAATTTAAAAGTCGATATGGCTTCTCTTTCTCGAGGCCTGAAGAAAATCGATGCAGACAAACGTGACATCGACCTTTTCTATAAAGATGGGCATGTTGCTTTAGCCAATACTCACACTCTACAAGCTAATGAATATTGCCTTCTAACCTCACCAGAAAACTCTTCTGCGATTGGGAAATATAATCACCAGCTTCAACAGCTAGACCCTTTGCTTAAAGCGCCTCCTCTTTGGGGTATTAAGCCAAAAAACATCGAACAACGATGCGCGATCGACCTATTATTACGTGATGAGATCAAACTCGTTGCCCTTGTGGGTCAAGCAGGAACAGGAAAAACCTTACTTGCACTTGCTGCAGGTCTTAGAAAGGTTTTTGATGAATCTGTCTATACTCGCATTCTAGTTAGCCGCCCTGTCGTCCCACTTGGACGAGACATCGGTTACCTGCCAGGGACAAAAGAGGAAAAACTTTTTAACTGGATGCAGCCAATCTACGACAACCTAGAGTTTCTCTGTGACTCTTCTGGGACAGAACCTTCCGAAACCTTGAAATGGGTGATGGAAAGCAAAAAACTTGAGATGGAAGCTGTCACTTATATTAGAGGGCGCTCTCTTCCAAAGATGTTCATCATAGTCGACGAGGCACAAAACCTCACCCCTCACGAGGTCAAAACGGTGATTTCTAGAGCTGGTGAAGGGACAAAGGTCATTTTAGCTGGCGATCCATCTCAGATCGACAATCCTTACTTAGATAAAGACTCAAATGGTCTTTCTTACACCATCTCACGCTTCCAGAATCAAAAAATCTTCGGTCACATGTTCCTCGACAAGACCGAACGTTCTGAACTTGCAGCCGTTGCCGCCGACTTGATGTAATAACTTCAAAGTCCGACTTTTTTGAACCCACCTTCAGAAAAGTCGCGACTATTTTGAAGTTGGGTTCAAAATAGTCGAGATTTTTCTCTATGGTAGAGATATAAAAATCGACTATGCATCCGATTTTTTGGCAAAAAATCTCTGTTATAAACTATTGGTAGAGTTCTTCCATTTCTTGAACAAATTCAAGAATGTCTCTTCGATTATTTTGCAGGTAAGTTTCCCAATGAGGGTAGATCAAAACACCTCAATATTAATCAAAACAATCGATCGTCGAAAGAATAAAAAATAAAATCACCTGAACAATGACAAATCCAGCAAAAAAGGGATCTTTTAAAGACGAAATATTGTAAAATACCCTTTTGAAATTTTATAAGACTCGGAATTTATGTCATTTAAAGATCTTGGACTGCTAGATGAATTGCTAAAAGCTGTAGACGAGGCAGGCTACACAACTCCTACCCCTATTCAACAGCAAGCCATACCTCTTGTCTTAGAAGGGCACGATCTTTTGGCAGGTTCCCAAACAGGGACTGGGAAAACAGCTAGCTTCACCCTCCCTATGCTTCACCGTTTAATGGGCAAACTGCAAGGGCAAGCGACTCTCCGCGGCCTTGTTTTGACTCCTACAAGAGAACTTGCAGCTCAAGTTGTTGAAGATGTAAGGACTTACAGCAAATATCTTCCTTTAAAATCAAAAGTTGTCTTCGGCGGCGTCAATATCCAAATGCAGGCCAAAACATTGAAAAACGGGGCCGATATCATCGTTGCTACACCGGGCCGCCTTCTTGATTTGGTCCGTCAAAAAAAGGTCGATCTTTCAAAGATTGAGATCTTGGTTCTTGATGAAGCCGATAGAATGTTAGACATGGGCTTTATCCACGATATCCGTAGCATTTTGAATCTTGTCCCAAGACAACGGCAAACTCTTCTCTTCTCTGCAACTTTTTCTAATGAGATCAAAACCCTTGCGACAAGCTTCTTGCGTTCACCAAAAACTATCGAAACTGTCCGTCATAATACAGCAGCAGAACTTGTAAAACAGACAATCTACCCGGTCGATAATAGAAGAAAAAAAGAGCTCCTTTCTCATTTAATCATCACAGAAGACTGGCAACAAGTGCTTGTTTTCACTCGTACTAAACACTGTGCAAACAGAGTAGCTGACGATCTTATCGATCAAGGCATTGCAGCAGTTGCCTTCCATGGGAATAAATCTCAAAGCGCCCGTACAAAAGCGCTTGCAGGTTTTAAACAGGGAAAAGTCAGAGTTTTAGTAGCTACAGACATTGCGGCACGTGGTATCGATATTGACCAACTTTCTCACGTCGTTAACTTTGAATTGCCAAACGTCCCTGAAGATTATGTTCACCGTATCGGTCGAACCGGTCGTGCAGGTAATACAGGAGAGGCCATCTCTTTAGTTTGCGTCGATGAGCACAAATTCCTCCGTGACATTGAATCGCTCCTTAAGCAGAAGATCAATCAAGTTGTCGTAAAAGATTTTGAACCCGATCCTTCTATCAAAGCCCAACCGATCATCCTTGGTCGTGGCCAGCAATTTAGAGGACCGCCGCGGAATGGCCAACCATCTAGAAATGGCCAAAATAGAGGAGCATCCCAAGGTGGCAATCGCCCTTCACGCAGCAATAGTAATAGACCTCAGCGTCCTTCAAATCGTTCATTTAGCAGATAAGCCTTAAGCTTAAAGTTATAGAACAAATTGAAAGTACAACATTGCAATGGATGTACGATTTATCGTACAGTTTCAATAACAAATTGGAAGTGCAATAACAAAATTTGTTGTCTACGAAACTGAAGATTATCGAGATTGGCTAACCTCTCAAACCCTGAAATCTCGCCTACAAATACAGGACCGAATTTTAAAAATTGAAGAGGAAGGTTATTTTGGGCATAACAAATTTTTAGGAGACAATGAACTTTGGGAGTTGAAGTTCAACGATGGAAGACGAATTTATTATGTTCAGATTCCAGAACTGAAAATCATTCTACTGCTTGGAGGAAATAAAAATGGTCAAGACAAAGACATCAAAAAAGCGGCAAACATCTTCAAAAAATTGGGAAAAAACAGATCTTGATCAACTTCCAGGCTTGAAAAAAGCAAATCCTTTAAAAGATCTAGTCAATCCACAAAAAACAGCTTTAGCTATTCTTGAATGCCTAGAAAATAATGATCCTGAAGGGGCTATGGAAATGATTTCTATCTATCTATATGCCATTAATAAAGCAAAACTTAGAAAAGAAACAAAGCTCCCTAAGTCGACAATGTATTCGGCACTCAAACACCGTAACCCAACAATCAAAACTCTTGCCAAGATCATGTATAGCTCAACGCATTAATCTGCCAGAGTAATTAGCCAGAAGATATAATTGTCATACTATGATTCAGTTTGATGATGTGGCTCTGCAATTTGCAGGGCATACCCTTTTTGATGGGGCCTCTTTTTCTTTACAAGCAGGTGAACGTTGCGGCCTTGTAGGCCGTAACGGAGCCGGTAAATCGACCATTTTTCGGTTGATCAACAAACAGCTGGAGTCTGACAAAGGGACCATCAGTTTTCCAAAGCACTATCGGATTGGCCACCTAGAACAACATATCCACTTCACAGAATCGACTTTGATCCAAGAGGCGGCTACCGCTTTAGTAGACCAAGATCAACTCTATAAAGCAGAAAAAATTCTTTTTGGCTTGGGGTTCACTGAAGACGATCTCTATGAATCTCCTACATCATTTTCTGGGGGCTACCAGCTCCGTCTGAATCTTGCAAAAGTGCTTGTAGCAGAGCCTAATTGCCTCCTCTTAGACGAACCAACAAACTATCTGGACTTGATGGCTATCCGTTGGCTTACTGGATTTTTGAAAAAATGGCCGGGCGAATTCATCTTGATCTCTCATGATAGAGAATTCATGGATCAAGTGACGACTCATACGATGGGCATCCATAGAGAAAAAGTTCGTAAGATGAAAGGTTCTACCCTCGACTTCTTTCAACAGATCTTACTAGAAGAAGAGATCCATGAAAAAACCCGTCAAAAGTTAGAAAAGAAAAAAGAGCACCTTCAAAACTTTATCGACCGTTTTGGGGCAAAAGCGACAAAGGCCTCTCAAGCTGAATCTAGAAAAAAACAGCTGGCAAGAGAACCTGTTTTAGAAAAATTGAATCAGCTTTCAGAGCTCTCTTTCTCTTTTTTAGAAGCACCATTTCCTGGCAAAAAAATGGTCGATGCAGAAAATCTCCAATTTTCTTATACGGGTGAACCTCTTATTTCAGATTTCTCTCTTGAAATAGAAAAAGGGGAAAAAATTGCGATCATTGGGAAAAACGGCCGAGGCAAGTCGACCCTTTTAAGGCTTCTTGGGAACGATTTAAAGCCAGTCAACGGAGAGGTTTCAACATCGGAAAATGTCCGTTTAGGTTACTTTGGACAAACACATATCGACCGTCTCCACTCCGATCACACGATTGAAGAAGAGATCGCATCGGCAAACCCTACCCTCAACTACAAAGAGATCAAAAGCATCAGCGGAAAAATGATGTTTTCAGGAGATCTTTCTTTAAAAAGTGTCTCTGTCTTATCTGGAGGCGAAAAAAGCCGTGTTTTGCTGGGGAAAATTTTAGCAAAACCTTGCAACCTTCTCCTTCTCGACGAACCGACGCACCACTTAGACATTGAATCTATTGAAGCTCTCATTGATGCAATTGAAGACTTCGCTGGCTCTGTCATCATTGTAACTCACAGTGAGCTGATCTTAAAAAGACTTGCATTAGACAAAATCATCCTCTGCAGCGAAGCCAAGCAAACTCTTTTCCTTGGCGATTACAATGAGTTTTTAGAGTCAGAAGGATGGGAAGAGACAGGCACAAAAAATGCCCCTGCTAAAAAGAAAGGAGGAAACGACAGAAAAGAGCGTGCAGATGCTTTAGCTAAAAAATCGGCCTCCATTAAGCCTATTGAACAGAAAATTGAAGCAGCAGAGAAAAAGCTGAAAGAATTGGATGAAAAACAAAAAGCGTTTCTGAATGATCCTAAAAAAGACGACGCTAAAACTGTTGGTATAAGACAAAAAGAGATCGAACAGTTAGAAACGGAACTTTATGCCCTCTATGCAGTTTTAGAAGAAACAAAAAGGTCTTTTGAATGATCTACGATCTGATTGTTTTAGGTGGAGGAGCTGCAGGGTATTTTTCAGCTCTCTCTGCAAAAGAGGAAAATCCTACGGCAAAAGTTGCAATTTTTGAAAAAGCTGCTGTTGTCCTTTCTAAAGTGCGTATTTCAGGTGGTGGGCGTTGCAATGTCACACATGCTTGTTTTGACCCCAATCTTCTTTGTAAAAACTATCCAAGAGGCTCTAAAGAGCTGATTGGCCCCTTCCACCAATTTGGTCCTACAGAAACTATTGAATGGTTTCAGACACGAGGTGTCCGTTTAAAGGCAGAAGAAGATGGAAGGATGTTTCCTATCACTGACAGTTCAGAAACTATCATCGATTGTTTAGTGGGTGAGACAAAAAAATTAGGCATTGAACTTCATTTGATCCAAAGGATTGAATCGATTGAAAAAATTGAAGACCATTTTGTCTTAAAAACAAAAGATGGGCATGAAATTTTAACCAAAAAACTGGTTTTAGCCACTGGCAGCCAATCAGACGGCCACCGTTTTGCAAAAGAACTTGGACACACTATCCAAGAGCCAGTCCCTTCTCTTTTTACTTTCAATGTTCCCGATTCTCCTTTGCAAGAGTTGAGCGGCATCGCTTTTGAATCGGTCAAATTGCAACTGAAAGATATCTCTTATACTCAAACAGGCCCGCTTCTTATCACCCACTTTGGATTTAGTGGCCCTGCTGCGTTAAAACTTTCTGCTTGGGCAGCTCGTGAACTCTACCAGAAAAAATATTGTGTTGAACTTATCATCCAATGGCTTCCACAACTCTCTTTGAAAAGCATTGTAGAAGCTCTGCATGTATTGAAACAAAAATTCCCTCAAAAAACACTAATACAAGAAAATCCATTTCACCTTCCACGGAGGTTTTGGAAGTTTATTTTAGGTAAAATTGAAGAGAAAAAATTAAACGACATCCCTTTAAAAGAGCTCGATAAGCTAGCAGAAAGACTTTATCGGGATGTTTATCAAGTCCAAGGTAAAACAACCAACAAAGAAGAATTTGTCACATGTGGCGGAGTTACTTTAAAAGAGGTCAACTTCAAAACCATGGAGAGCAAAATCTGTCCCGGGCTCTATTTTGCAGGCGAAATTCTCGATATTGATGGCATTACAGGAGGTTTTAACTTCCAAAATGCCTGGACCACCGGCTACATCGCTGGCTCCAATGCTGTTTCATTTCATAATTAAAATGCCGTCCTTTCAGGACTCCAAATATTTCTCATTTTCAATTCCCAGGCCTTAGTCGCCTCTTCCAGAGGCTCCTGCGACCTGGGCTTTCATATATCGGCCCTTTCGGGCCTATTTTCAATTGATCTAAGTTGATAAAATTTCTTCCTAGTCTTTATTCCTTTGTGTTTCAAATCATTAAAAATGATTCAGTTTTTCAAACCTATTTTGGTTAGCTTTTCGACTAATGAATTTTTACCAGCATTTAAAAGGCCCGAAAGGGCCGACATTCGAAAGCCCAGGTCGCAGGAGCCTCTGGAAGAGGCGACTAAGGCCTGGGAGCAGATCGAAAAAATAAACCAGAGTCCTGAAAGGAGGGCATTTATCATTTAAACATGATGGAGTTAGATCACTCTTCTTTCTTAAGAGGACAAATGTTACCCATGTCGGTGTACTAAACCGTTTTTCTCTCTGTGAACTCTGTGTTCTCTGTGGTTGAAATATCTTTATTTTTTTACCACTGAGAACACAGAGTTCACAGAGATAGCCAAAACATCTGAAATCTAATTCAGTTTAATTTTTGAAAAAA
>Ga0153954_1000036_pt1 | contig 135605 bp, 120 predicted proteins | sample TSFL038MetaG_FD_102277 | JGI IMG/M metagenome (GOLD analysis project Ga0153954, IMG submission 102277) | Attine ant fungus gardens microbial communities from Florida, USA - TSFL038 MetaG | ecosystem: Host-associated > Fungi > Mycelium > Unclassified | place: USA: Florida, Wekiwa Springs State...
CCCGATTCCTTGGGAATCGGGCCGTTCTTTCTGCTTATTTTGAGTTTGGCATAAAAGGGTGTAATTGACCGCAAAGTTTTTCCACAGATTGGGGATTTATTTTTTAGGCGGGTTGGCGGGAGTGCTTTCCCAGGTCTCCAAAAGAAGGAGACCTGGGGCACCCGCGGTTCGTGGGAGAACTGGCATAAGGCCCGGAGCTAAAGCTCCTTTTCTTCTTTTAGCAGTTTTCAGGGGCCTGAAGGCCCCTGCTCCCTCCGATTCCTGCTTCCTTCGGAAACCCTGAATACGGATTCGTCTGACACTGTCAAAGCTTGTCCATTTGGGGCATTTTCGGCACGACTAAAGTCGTGCTCTTTGAAAACATCCGATTTTCCGATTTGTCAGACACGCCTAGAGTACGATGAGCGGCGGCCGCGTTTTATTGCGCCTTGCGGAGTGGCTTGTGCAGCGGGACGACCTGTACGGTCACGTCACGGACTTCTGAGAGGAAGCGGTTGAGGACCGAGCCGCGCATGAGAATGTCGATGCGGGAGCGGGCGGACTGGCCGAAGACTACGTGCGAGATGCTTTCCTGCTGTGCGAAGCGAATGAGAGCGTTAGAGACGTTTTTGTCTGTCAGGTTGACGACTTTTGCGCCGAGCTCGCGGGCCATGCGCTCGTACTCTTCGAGGCGATGGACTGCTTCAGGGTCTTCATTGCGCTTGTCACCGGGGCGATTGACATAGACGGCGTACCAGTTGGTTGAGAGGCGTCCGGCGATGCGGGCGCCTACGCGCAACAGGCGCTCTACGCCGGGGCGTGTGCTGAGGCAAACCATTACTTTTTCTGGAACGGACGCCTGTTCGAGGCCTTGCGTGCGGCGGTACTCAGCTTCGCGGTTGGAGACCTGTTCCGCGGTGGTGCGCAGGGCCAGCTCACGCAACAGGTTGAGGTTGCCGATGCGGAAGAAGTTGGCGAGGGCTTGCTCGACTTTTTCTGGCGCGTAGATTTTGCCTTGCTTGAGGCGGTCGCGCAGCTCGTTGACGGTGACGTCTACGTTGACGACTTCATCGGCGCGCTTGAAGAAGTTGTCGGGGACAGTTTCGCGGATGGCGGTGTTAGCGGAACGGTTGACGGCGTCATTCAGCGTTTCGAGATGCTGAATGTTCATCGCGGTTATTACGTTGATGCCGGCGTCGAGGAGCTCGAGGACGTCTTCGTAGCGCTTGCGATTCTTGCTGCCCGGGACGTTGGTGTGCGCGAGCTCGTCTACAACAACCGTATCGGGGTGACGCGCGAGGATGGCGTCTACGTCCATCTCTTTGAGTTCGACGCCGCGGTAGGGGATGATTTTCTGGGGGATGATTTCAAGGTCGCGGATGCGCTCGGCTGTTTCCGGGCGGCCATGGGGCTCGACGAGGCCGATGACTACGTCAGTGCCTTGCTGCTTAAGCTGCCAGGCGTTGCCCAGCATGTCATAGGTTTTGCCTACGCCGGGAGCGGCGCCGATATAAATACGCAGCTTACCTTGTTCGGGCTTGCGTTCAAGTTGGATCTCGCCCATATAGGGTGTATCGAGCTACAGGGATGACCAGCGTTGCGCAGAAAATCCGTTCAGATGAAGCCAAGCCCGAAGGTTGTGGCCGGCCCACTGTCGAGGGCAGGAATAAAGTATGTGCGGATTTTCTCCGCAACCCTTCGGGACGGGGCCATTTTTCCTCATCTCTTCGTCATTCGTCGCTAGCAGATACCCGATATGCGTCGCTCCTCTCTCCTTGATATGAGAAATAATGGCTCCCGTCGCTGGCCATCCTTGTAGCTCGGTACACCCTCAGCCCACCTCGACGGGATGACGGATGGCTTCTACGGCGGCAATAGGCAACGTGAAACGGAAGGTCGTCCCTTGCCCTAGGCGGCTTTCGACAGCGATTTGCCCGCCGAGGGATTCGACGAGGCGGCGAACGAGGGCGAGGCCCATGCCAGTGCCTCCTTCGGAAGATGCGTTGAAGCGGTCGAAGATGTTGGCGAGGCGGTCGGCTTCAATGCCGCGGCCTGAGTCGCGCACGGTGAACTGCACGAAGTTCTTTCGTTCTTCTGCGCCGAGCAGGATTTCTCCATCGGGTGGAGTGAAGCGCAGGGCGTTGGCAAGCAGGTTGTCGAGAATGGAGCGTACGGCACGGCGGTCGGCGCGGATGAAGGAGAGATCGGCGTAGGCTTCGACTTCGATGCGGACGTGTTTCTGTGTTGCCTGGTCGGCGTAGCGGTCTTCTGCTTCATGCAGGAGAGCGATGGGGCGCAGGTTTTCGAGCTTCATCTCGCGCTTGCCACTGTCGATCTCTGCGACTTCAATCAGGTCGGCCATCAGGTCGTCGAGGATTTGCGCTTCGTGGCTGGAGGATGCGACGAGCTCTCCTTGCAGGTTGTTGAGGTCGCCGGCGAAGCCCTGACCTAAGGCGTAGAGGCCGCGGCGCAACTGCAGGAGCGGGTCGCGGAGCTTGCGGCTGGCTATGGTGATGAATTGCGATTTGAATCGGTCGGTATTCTGCACGCTGGTTACGTCTTCGAGCGTGGTGACGGCACCGAGGAGGTGGCCTTCGGCGTCGCGCATGGGCGTGGTGCGGAGGCGGTAGCTGCGGTCGAACTGGCCGATGCGCATGGGGAGCACGGCAGAGTCGCCTTCTGCGGCGATGGGCTTTTGCATAGCGACGGCATCGCGGATGGCGGAGAGGATTTTGTCACCGCCGGGAGTGTTGGCGAGGGCCATGCGGTCAGTAGATGAGGGGCCGAGCAATTCTGTTGCTGCCTGGTTGACTTTGAGGAGATGGCCCTTGGCGTCGGTGACGATGATGGGCTCAAAGATGGATTGCAGGACGGCGTCGGAGAGCTGGAAGTCCATTTGCCTGCGGCCTGCTTCGGAGTCACGGAGGTCGCGGATGCGCGTGGCGAGGCGGTTGAGCTCGGCCGCGAGGATGCCTGAGCTGTCGCGCGCGGTCCAGGTGGTGCGGTGGTCAAGATTCCCCCCGGCGATTTTGCGGGCGTCACGGGCAAGTGTTTTGAGGGGAGTGAGCACCAGGAGCACGGTGGCTACTGCGATTACGATTGCTGCAGCTGCGAGGACGATGGCGAGAGTGGGATGGCCGGCGGTGGCGAGCGGCTTGTGCGCCACGATGGCAATCCAGAGCGTGAGCCCCGCTAGTGCGGCGCACCCAAGGATCAGCCGTTGTGTGAGATTGAGCATGGCGCGTCCGGGCGACGGTGAAGCAGCAATGTGTTTATTTTGGCCGAAAGGACCCCTGGGCGCAAAACGCGTGGGAGATTTATGAGGGTTGGGATTTCGGGAACCAGTCGTGCAGCCAGGGAAGGTTTACGAACAGCAGGGCGATGAAGGCTACGATGCACAAAAGTAGAACGAGCATGAGGAGCGGCTCGCGATAGAGCTTTTCCGGGTTTTGCACGGAGCTTTCGTGGCGGAAGGAGAGGCCGAAGTAGATGGCCATGAGCCAGGCCACGATGGGAAAGGTGAGGATGAGCTCCATGCGGTAGCGCATGATGAATGCACCGAAGAAGAGCATGGCGGTGGATGCGTAGAAGACGACGGAGTTGAGAAGAGACTCCGGCGTGTAGAAGCGGAAGGAGCGACGGTATTTGCCGGCGATGGCGTGGTCGTTGATCTGGCGGAACTCGCTGAAACGCTTGAGGGCCATGAAGTAGGCGCCGAGCATCCAGTAGGACAGCAAGAGCGAAAGCGGCGGCGTGAGCGCGGTTATCATGTACCAGCCGAGCAGGAAGCGCAGCGGGTTGTTGACGGATTCGCTGAGCACGTCGATGTAAGGCAGGTCTTTGGAGCGCACGGGCGGGATGTTGTAGATGCAGCCCATGATCCAGAGGCCGATGGCGCCGAAGAGGAACTCGCGGGAGAGAGATGCGCCAAGGGCGAGGCCGGCGAGCATGAGGGCGACCCACTGCGCGTAGCCGAGGCCGGGATGCACGAGTCCACAGGCTGCGGGGCGCTTGCACTTGGTGGGGTGCAGACGGTCGTAGGGCGCATCCAGCATTTCGTTTAATACATAGTTGCTGCTGGAGATGAGTGTGGCGGCGACCATGCCGAGAAGAATACGTAGCAGGAGAGACAGGTCAACGTGCAATTGTCCGAGCGCGATGCCGAGGATTACACCGGGAAGGATGAAGGCCTGTTTAATGCAGTGGTCAAGCCGCAGGATGCGAAGGTGCGCGTGCGCTCGCTCTGCAAAAGAGACCTTGGCATCGACAGTGGCTCCGGGTTGAGGGACAATTATAGGAAGCGCCATGCGTGACTGTCGTGCGTGAGCTGTCCGCCTGCATTCCTGTCGAAGCGGTTTCGCGCAGTCTTGCCTTTCTCTAAGTTAAGTTAAGGAATGCGGCAGACCGAGAGTGTGTCGTTATGCCATGGACAATCCATTCCTGTGGCCTGTTCGTTGGTAACCAATGCCCAGTTCACACCGAACTCTATCTTCAGGCGTTCAAAATCTGCAAGCTTAAAATGCTGCCAGTCTGATGTTGCGCCGACTTGCTGTGCCCATTCGGAACCAATTTCGGGGGACTTGGTTACGACGGCGGTGTCTTTTATGTCATCGGCAAGAACACTACGCTCTGCGAGGGCGCGGAAGCTGTGGTTGTCATTGCCGGAAGCGTGCATATACTCCGGGTCGATGGCGAAGTAGGCATTTTGCGGGGTGTTCTGGCGGATCCAGTCAAATGCCTGGACCCACGGGTTGGTGGGGGGGACGCCGGGCAGCTCGATGTGCTCGGTGGCAGGGAAGAGTTCGCGCTGTGCATACGCCATGCCGCCGTTTGCGAGAAGGAGGAAGGCCGTCCAGCGCCAGAGAGTGGTTTTGAGCAGATGCTTGCCGATGTAGGCTCCGAGGACGAGTACCAGGAAGACGTAGACAAGCTGCAGGTAACGCATGGGCTCGAGCGTAGAGAAGGCGAGGAGTTGCCTGGGGCCGAGAATCACCATGGCGAGAATCTGATGTGCGACGCTGTAAAGGAAAACAGCCATGGCAAAGCGTGAGAGCGCCTCATTGCCTTGCTTGCGCGCGATGCGTGCGACAAACCAGAAGATGACGAGAGGGCCGATGACGCCGAGCCACTCGTACCAGGTCCATTCAAAGAGCAGGTAGCAGTGGCGGGTGCGGATTGCGTCGAGATAGGCAGGCGTGGGCTTTTTGAGCAGCCATGCGAAGGGGAAAAATGCGGCGACGGGCGTTGCGGCTTCTGCGGATTGCGGAATGAGGCGCGTTCGCCAGGAAAGGACGTGCGCGCGGACCGGCTCCGAGAGCGTGAGCGTGAGTACGAAGCAGAAGGAGACGCCCATTGCACCCATGAGCGGGTGCAGTATGAAGGCAAGGAGCAGCAGGGGAACGGCTTGCCAGCGGCGGCCGGCCTGGATTCTGGCTACGGCGAAGAGAATGAGGGCGGTTGCGGGATTGCGCGGGTGCAGATACTGGTCAGCGATATAGAGGGCAGTGCCAGCAACCGGGAGGGTGAGCATGGCGGAGAAGAGGGCAACGCCGCCCCAGCGCGCGGCTGATTCTTCAAACAGCCTGGAGACAATCATCCAGCAGGCCCACACCATGAGGAAGAGCGACAGGAACTGGAATGCCAGCTCGGCGGTGGCCGTGGAGATGCCTGTGAAGTGAATCAAATGCGCCATCCAGGAGTCAAAGACACTAGTGCGCATCTGCAACTGAAAGAAGGCTGCGTCATGCGGGTACAGAGAGGGATTGACGGCTGCTTTGACTGCGGACAGGTAGACACCGTCGTCTTCCGCGCCGGGATGGTAGCCCATCGTACAAAAGCCTATAACCGTGAAAAACAGGGCAGGTAACAGGCCGGACCGGAAAACAACCCTTTGCAAATGCGTAAACTCCAATTTCTCAATATCGTCTGGACTATATGCAGTCTACATGGCATAGACGCGTGAAAAAAGAATAAGTTTAGCGAAAACAGGCAGGTTACAAGTGTCAACAATGGACAAAATAGCGGTAGTTATACCTGCTTTGCGCGAGGCGCAGAATCTTCAATTTCTCCTTCCGCGGCTGGGAGATGCGCTCCGGTCCTGCGGTGTTCCCTACGAGATTCTGGTTGTGGATGATGACAGCCGTGATGGGACGGCGGCTGTGGTGCGGCATGCTGCCGTGGAGGAACCTGGCATCCGGTATCTGTTTCGGGAGGACGAGCGCGGGCTTGCGGGAGCGATTCTGCATGGCTGGCAGCATACGGATGCGGAGATTCTGGGGGTGATGGATGCGGATTTGCAGCACCCGCCGGAGTTGCTGCCAAGGCTGCTTGCTGAAGTGCTGAAGGGGAACGATGTGGTGCTTGGGAGCCGCTATGCCAAGAAGGGCGATGTGGGCTTCTGGAATCCCTTGCGGAGAGTAATCTCCGGCGTGGCGGTGTGGGCGACATGGCCTCTGCAGCGCGGCGGGCTGCGGGTGCAGGATCCCATGTCGGGTTATTTTCTTGTTCGCCGCCGGTGCGTGGAGCGGGTGATGTTTCAGCAGAGCGGCTTTAAGCTGCTGCTGGAGATCCTGGTGCGCGGGCATATCAATTCGGTTTGCGAGGTTCCGTTTGCTTTTGGGCGGCGGTGGGCCGGCACAAGCAAAGCGGGGACGAAGGTGGCGTGTGAGTATCTACAGCTGCTTGCACGGTTGTATGCGTTTCGCTGGAGTAGGAAGAGAACCGTGGAAATTGCGGCGGGGGATTAGAGCAGTTCTCCTTTGTATGCCAGCGCCGCATGACGCGGCATTATTCCGTTATTCCCAGGAGATAGTTAAGGAGAACTGCTCTAAAGCGCGGGCAGCAAAAGTCTGAGGAGCAGGAAGCCGGCTACTCCGAGGAAAAATACCAATGCCATGCGGATGCCGGGCTCGCGGTTGACTTCCGGGACGAGGTCACTTGCTCCTACGTAGAGTGCTACTCCGGCTGAGACGGGCAGGCCATAGGGAAGCCAGGTGGGCACCAGTTCAATAACCAGTACGCCTACTAGTGTGGCTACGGCTAGAGCTACGGCGGCGTAGAAAGCCGCTGCGCGGCTACGTCCGCTGGCCAGCATTATGGAGGCCATGGTGAAGCCTTCGGGCATTTTGTGCAGCAGGATTGCAAGGAAGATGAGCCAGCCCAACCACTTGCTGACTACGAAGCCCGAGCCAATGGCTACGCCGTCAAAGAGTGCATGTACGCTGAGGCCGGCGAGGACGGAGTAGCTGGTGTGCGTGGAGACGAACTCGTGCTCGTGTGTTTCTTCGCCGAAGTGAAAGTGCGCGTTGATGGTGTGCTCGAGCAGATGCATCATGCAGTAGCCTGCCATGATGAGCACGGGGCCTAGCTTTGCGCTGAGATGCAGGCTTTCCGGAATCATTTCAATGACAGCGGTCGCCATGAGGAAGCCGGCGCCTAACGCTACGAAGTAGCGCAGGTAGCGCTCGACGCCCTTTGCGCGGACGAGTATGAGACCACCAGCCACATCGGCCAGCGCGGCAAGCAGACCGAGCATGATGGAGGTACGAAGCATGAGAGATCGAAGCTTCTGCTATGCAAGGTTACTTAAGAAGAAGCTTCTTCGATGATAAATGACTGTACTGCGAGGGCTATAAGCGGTCTCATTCAACGGTCATCGCGGGGTACCGAAGCTCGTGCGACCCACCTTAAAGCCGGTCGCATTTGCAATTCGTCAGATTGCGCAGGGAATGATGAGACCGCTTCTAGGCGCGCACGGTTTCTGCGCGCGCGATGAGCACTACGGTGATAACGCCGAGAAGAAGGACGAACTCTTCGACGTATGTGCTGCGGTTGTGCAACTTGTTGAAGTGGATGGTCTGCGGGCTGGTCTTGTCGGTTGTATCGATTGCTCCGCCTGCGGCGATGCGGTCACGCTCCATGGCGGGGATAATGCCGAATTGTGAGTAGGCAGTTCCGGCGATCATGAGCACGACGAGAGCCATAGGTGCGAGCACGGAGCGCGATTGGAAGATGCCCCACGTGGGAGCGATTGCAAGCAGGAGGAGTGCTACGCAGCCGGATACGAGGCCGATGGAGTGAAGAATTCTCAGCAGCTGACCGACAATGGAGCCGGCGGTGTGAGTGTCCGGTCCGAGCGTGGTGAAGGTGACCGCAGCGATAACGGGAAAGAAGACCTCGGCGCCTAGCCATACGATCAGCGCGAGAGAAAGCAAGGTACGGAGCAATGTCTTCATGAAGGACAGAATACTAGGGACGAGTGACGAAGGACGAGGGGCGGAAAAATTAGCGGACTCTCAGGACGATGATGGTCTCGTCGTCGAAGCGGTCGTGGTCGCCCTGAAAGCGGGTTACGTCGGCGAGGATGGCGTCTGCGATAGCTGCGGCGGAGCGCTTGCGATTGGCGCAGAGCAATGCTGACAGGCGTTCTTCGCCATACATTTCACCTTTTGCATTTTCTGCGTCGGTGATGCCGTCGGAAACGAAGAGGAGTGCGTCACCGGGTTGCGTGGCGACGGTGAATTCCTCGTAGGTGACTTCAGGGAACATGCCGAGAGGGAAGCCTTCGGCGCGTACGACAGTTGATTTTCCGCCGCGGCAGAAGATGGGTTGCACAGCGCCGGAGTTGGCTACCTGGAGGGTGCGGTTTTCGTCGTTCCAGAGAGCGAAGAGCATGACGACATATTGCGATTCGAGCTTGCGCTCCTGCAGCGCGTCGTTGAGTGTGGCGAGCATGTGAGCGGGGTCGAGTTGAAGCGAGGCTTCCGAGCGCATGATGCCGCTGACCAGCGCGGAAAAGAGCGCGGCGGGCGCGGCCTTGCCGCTTACGTCGCCGAGAACGATGGCGCTTTTGTTGGGGCCGTAGTCGAGGAAGTCGTAGAGGTCGCCACCGATGGTTCGCGCGGGGAGAAAGCGGACGGCGAGGTCAGCGTTGGTGTGTGTGGGCGGCTTGCTCGGCAAGAGGCGGAGCTGCACTTCGCGCGCCATGCGGATGTCGCGTTCAAGTTGCTGCTCCTGGCGGCGCACGGCTTGATAAAGGCGTGCGTTTTCAATGGCGATGGCGATTTGCGCGGCGAGCGTGGTGAGGATGCGCTCGTGCTCCTCGTGGAAGAATCCGGTGCGCGTGTGTTCAAGGTCAAGCACGCCGATGACGCGGCCTTTGTAGAAGAGCGGGACGATCAGCTCGGAGCGCGTTTCAGGATTCATGGCGAGGTAGCGCGGATCTTTGCGAACGTCCGGCACGTTGACTACGCGCCACTCGCGCACGGCTGCGCCGACAAGGCCGGTGGTGACGGGGATGCGGCGGTGCGGAGCGTGGACGGTTCCGAAACGCCAGCCATAGCGCGTGATGAGCGTTTCGCCCTTGTCATCGAGCAGCATGATGCTGAACATCTGGTAATCGATGAGGCGACGGAGGAGTTGGCCGATACGTTCGAAGAGCGGGTCGATGTCGAGGATAGAGGTCAGCTCAGCGGCGATTTCGTTGAGCACCGAAATCTGCTGCGCCTGGCGCGAGACGCGTGTGTAGAGGCGGGCGTTTTCGATGGCCTGGGCGATGCGGGATGCCGTAAGCACGAGCAAGTGCATGTGCTCATCGCGGAAGTAATTGGGCTGCGTGCTTTCGAGGTCGAGGACGCCGATGAGGCGGTTTTTGGCGATGAGAGGAACGGCGAGCTCGGAGCGTACGTCGGGGTTGGCGTTGACGTATTCCGGCATGGTGGAGACGTCATTGAGCAGGATGGGCTTGCGTGTGAGCGCAACCTGGCCCGCTACTCCTTTGCCGATGGTGAGACGTATACGCTCGACTTCCTGCGTGTGGCCGATCTGGAAGCGTATGCGCAGGTCCTGCGTGCGGTCATTGAGCAGCAGGATGGCGAAGATGCGGTAGGGGATGATGGTCCGCACCATTTCGGCTGTGCGCTCGAGGAGTGTTTGCAGGTCAAGCGTGGTGTTGAGCGCGTCAGCGAGCTGGACGAGGTAGGCTAAATCGGCCGGCTCGACGCGGACATTTGCCGGGTCAATCGGCGCCGATTGCGCGGGGCGGTAGTCGCCTTCGTACTCGTGCGTGGGTGGAGAGGGCTTCCGAGGTTCGTCCATCAGTATCCAGTGGATGATACTTGATTTTTCTCTCCGATAAGCTCGCCTACGATGGCTACGCTGGCCGATGCGCCGATGCGGTTGGCTCCGGCTTCGAGCATCGTGCGTGCGTCGGCTAGCGTGCGGATTCCGCCAGAGGCTTTGACGCCGCTGCGGGAGCCGGCTACGCCGCGAAGCAGGGCTACGTCAGCCGCGGTGGCTCCGCCGGTGGAGAAGCCGGTTGAGGTTTTGAGGAAGTCTGTGCCGGCCTGGATGGCGATTTCTGCGGCGCGGAGCTTTTCTTCTACCGAGAGCAGGCTGGTTTCGAGGATGACTTTGAGGATGGCGCCGTGGTGGTGCGTTGCAGAAGCGACGGAACGGATGGTGTGCTCGACGGCTGCGTGGTTGCCGCTTTTGAGCTGGCCGATGGGCAGTACCATGTCGAGCTCTTTGGCACCCATGCGCGTGAGCGTGGCGACCTCATGGCGAAGCGTGGAGACGAGCGATGCACCGAGAGGGAAACCAATGACTACGCCGACGGGAATGCCGGTTCCGGCGAGTACAGAGGCGGCGGTGCCGGCCCAGACGGGATTGATCATGGCGCAGGCGAAGCCAAATTCGGCGGCTTCGTTGCAGAGCTTTTCGACCTGGTCTCGCGTGGCCTCAGGCTTGAGCAGCGTGTGGTCAATGACAGCAGCGAGCGAGCGCGGGTTTGCGAGAGCCTGCATGGCGAATGCGGCGGAGTCAAAGGTGCCGTGATTGAACTCGAGTTCGCTGGGAGAAATGGTAGTGCCTGCTGCCATGTTGGGTGCTCCTTTCGCTCGCCTGGCGGGGTGAAAATTCACCGCTCCGGGGTTTGAGTATAGAACTCCGGAGACGTGTGCTCCAAGTTGAAAAGGTTGAGGCGTTAACAGGTTCCGAAACGGCGCGGCGGTCTGGTTTTTGCATGATTCCGGTTATTCGATGTCCATGCGCTCAATCAGGTTGTCGTGGATTTGATAGACATGGCGCACCTTTGTGTCGAGCAGGAGCTTACCTTCAAGATCATGCACCACTTGATGCACTTCTACGGCAAAACGTCCATCTGGCAGTTCGTGAATTTCCATTGGCTCTACCTTGGGGTCGAGGATCTGCCATTGGCGGGTCCAGTAGTCGCACACACCGTTATGACCATGGACGAATCCGCCTTCGAGACCGTTCGGCCAAACAACGCCAGGCGCCATGCGTGCGAGAACGGCATCGATGCGCCGCGCATTGAAGTCGCGATATGCAGCAATAAGAATCTCGCGCTCATTGCCCATGATTGAACCCCAGCGTGTGTTTATTCGGGGTGGTCGGCGGTCATCAGGCAGATATCGGGCAGGTTGCGGTAGCGCTCAGCGTAGTCCATGCCGTAGCCGATGACGAAGAGGTTGGGGATGGAGAAGCCTACGTAATCGGCTTCGATTTTTTCGATGCGGCGTGAGGGCTTGTCAAGCAGCGCGGCGATGCGTAGCGACCTGGGATGGTGCTGCAGCAGGAGCTTGCGCAGGAAAGAAAGTGTGAGGCCGGTGTCAAGGATATCTTCGACGATGAGAACGTTTTTGCCCTCGATGGGAGCATCGAGGTCTTTGATGAGCTTGACAGCGCCAGAGGAGCTTCGGCCTTTGCCGTAGCTGGAGACTGCGATGAAGTCGAAGGTGACGTCGGCAGTGACAGCGCGAGCGAGGTCTGCGAGGAATGGCGCTGCGCCTTTGAGCACCCCGATCATGATGAGCGGCTCGCCGGCGAGGTCGCGAGTGATCTGCTCGCCCAGTTCGGCGACGCGGGCGGCAATCTGCTGGCGGGAGTAGAGAACTTCGAGGCCTTGTTTGGGGTGTCCGGCGGCGGAGGTCGTCATAAAGCCAGTATTGCGCGAAGGATGGGGCGCAGGGAAGTGGGGAGCGGAAAATGTTTCATGGAGAGGATTTTGGGCTGTTGTCCGGGGTTTGTTTGCTAGGCTGGTGGCAACGAACTTAGCCGAGGTTGAACCCTGTGATTGATGTGCATGCTCCCCATGAACCTGTGCACGGATGGCGCGATTTTTTCCTTCATATTATTACCATCACGATTGGTCTTTTGATTGCGCTGGGGCTTGAAGGCTCCGTGGAGTGGCTGCACCATCGTCACCTGGTGCATGAGGCTGAGGAAAGTCTGCACTCGGAGATTGCAAGCAACGCAAAGGGTGTAGCGGATGCCCTGGCAGATCTGCACAAGCAGCAGGCGGATTTGAAGCACGATGTCACCATGCTTGATTACTTTCTCAAGAACAAGAAGTTTCCGGAGCATGGCAGCATGAGCATCGCATTCCACATCAAGGGGTTTGACGATGTGAGTTGGAAGACTGCGCAGTCTACCGGGGCGCTGTCTTACATGTCCTACGCGCAGGCGCAGGACTACTCCGATATTTACGACACCCAAGATGCGCTCTATAAGAGCGAACAGCAGGCCGCTCGCGATGCGATTATCAGCCTGGCACCATTCATGGATTCGACGGATGCTACCCCCGACCCTACACCAGAGGATGCAAAGGATATGCGACAGAAAATCCAGGTTCTCCAAGGGCAACTTCTGCTGGTGGACTCCCTGATGACCGGGCTGGATAAGAGCTACAAGAAATATCTTTCTGCGCATCCCTCCTGAGACGTGCTGAACTTGCCCGCAACGAATGGATTCGGCGTGGGTCTATACTGTAAGACAGATGCTGCCGTTTCTCCATCTTGGACCGTTGAATGTGCCCACCTTTGGGCTGATGCTCTGGCTGGCTGCCGTTGTGGGTGGCATTGTGCTGGAACGTAACTTCCGTCGCTCGGGAATCAGCTCGGATGCCATTGGTATGGTGATGATTACCGTGGTGGCTGGCATTGTGGGCGCGAAGCTTTGGCACGTGATTGATACTCCTTCGGAGTTTCGCGAGCAGGGCTGGCGCGTGCTTTGGGATACGGCTGGCTTTGCCTGGTTTGGTGGGCTGGTGGCCGGAATCCTGGCACTGGTGGGACAGGGAATCTGGGCCCGCATTGGCGCGCTGCGTACGCTGGACCTGGCTGCGCCGGCGGCGGCATTTGGATATGGAATCGGGCGCATCGGGTGTTTTCTTTCCGGCGATGGTTGCTACGGGCTGCCGACGAAGCTGCCGTGGGGTATGGCGTTTCCGAAGGGGATTGAGCCGGTGTTTGAGCCGGTGCACCCTACGCCGCTTTATGAGTTCGGTGACTCGATGCTGATTGGCGCGTGGCTGTGGTTCCGGGGAAAGAAGCAGCGGCCTACCGGGGCGATTCTTGGCGAGTACCTGATTTTGAGCGGCACGGCGCGGTTCCTTGTCGAGTTTGTGCGTAGAAATCCCAAGGTACTTTGGGGGCTTTCCAACGCGCAGCTTGCCAGTGCCGGCTCGGTGGCGGCCGGAGTGCTGTTGCTGGTTTGGGCTTCTACACGGCGCGTACAAACTGCGCAGGAAGCCGTAGACGTGGTAGAGAATCCGGCGTAAAAGCAAGCCCAGGGACTAAGCCCCGACCCATTTTGCTGGCGTATTGCCGGGGATAAATCCCCGGCCTACTTACTGTGAAGCTTAGCCACGGCTTTGCGGCGGAAGCAATCCGGTGCGTGGTCGTTGACCATGCCTACGGCTTGCATCCACGCGTAGACGATGGTTGGGCCGACGAATTTGAAGCCGCGCTTCTTCAGGTCCTTTGAGATTTTTTCGGAGAGCGGCGATTGTGCGGGCAGCGGGCCGGTGTTCTGGATGGGCTTGCCATCGACAAAACTCCATGCAAATTTGGAAAAATCTTCGCCATCAGCTTGCATGGCGAGGTAGATTTTTGCGCCGTTGATGGTGGCTTCGATTTTGGCGCGGGCGCGGACAATGCCGGGGTCGGCCAGAAGACGCTCGATGTCGGCTTCGGTGAAGCGGGCTACCTTGGCGGGATCAAAGTTTTTGAAGGCTTTGCGGAAGGCGTCGCGCTTGCGGAGGATGGTTATCCATGAAAGGCCGGCTTGAAAGCCTTCCAGCATGAGCGTCTCCCAGAGCGTGCGGCTGTCGTACTCGGGCACGCCCCATTCTTCGTCGTGATAGGCGCGGTAGAGATCGTCGGAGTCAGACCATTTGCAGCGAATCAGGTTTTTCTGGGCCATGCAAGTGTCCTTAATTCTATTGTTTGTGAAGCTTAATTCTACAAGCGCTTGAGGAAGGCCAGGGCCTCTTTTAATTGTGGGAACTGGCGCTCGTCGGTTTTGAAGGCCGCGGAATGGACGCAGCGGCGCGTGCCGTTCATTTTTACGGGGTGCTTGAGGTGCAGCATCTCGTGGTAGAGCAGGTATTCGATGGCGTAGCGAGGGCTGCTGGGGCGGTCAAAGACGCGGCTGACGACGATGGTGTTGTGCGCCGGGTCGTAGTGGCCCAGGAGGCGCTTGGCCGTGTTTTCGCTCCACGTAAGTTGCGGGCGACCCATGAGGCCGTGGAAGAAGCGTTCGTTGAGCGAGTCGAAGACCTCTTCAAGGTTGTAGTAGCGGCCTTGCGGGCCGAGATAGCGCTTGCTGCCACGGTTACCGCGAATCAACTCAGTCTGCTTCATTACTGCGGACGAGGTGGCGAAGCGCTTGTAGCGGTGGTTCTGTGCGGGGTCGATGGGTTTCTTATACAGCTTGGCGAGAAGGATGTGTGCGATGGCGCGCAGAACCGACTCCGGCGCGCCTTCAAGCAGGTCGGAGAGGCTGACGTGAATATGGCCTTCGCGCAGGCGGATGGTAGTGTTAAGCGAAACGAACTTACGGAAGCGGATGGTAAACGGCGGCATCGGCGCGCGAGGACGCAGCACACGGTACTCCTGCTGAAAGATGGGAATTAAATCAGATGCCACCAGTTTTAAGGCTAGCAGAAAACAGGGGTCAGGGGTCAGGTTAGGATGCGAATCGAAATTTTGGAGTTGGCCGTCTTTCTGTCTAAGCCTTATGGGCAATGGTGGTACCAGGCATCGCGTCAGTCTGTTTTCTGATCCCTGCCCTCCGTTCTATTTCGGTTCAGCGCGCTGCTGGCCTTTGTCTTCCTTGTGGATGAGGAAGTAGGCGGTCTGCTCGGCGAACAGGCGCTTAGCCTGATCGGTGAGGTCTTCATTGCTTTCAATCGCTTCCTTGCGGGAGACATCAAAGGTGGGCTCTCCGGGAAGGGCCGTCAGGATGGTGTGCCATTTGGGGCAATCGTCGTTGAGTGTCTTGAGAGATTTGCGCATGTCGGCTTTGCGCTCGCTGTACTGGTCGAGATTGGAGCCCAGCTCGTCCATCAGTGCGGTGAAGTCCTGCAACTCGTCGTCAATGCGCTTGGCGCGGGCGGAGGATTTGCCGCGGTTAGTGAGGCCTTTGATGGTTTCGGCGCGCTCCTCAAGAAATTTGATGTAGAGCGAGACTCGCAGGTCGGGGTCGATGCCGGCTTCGCGGATTTGTTCGATCTGGTTTTCGTTGAGTGGCTCACGCTTGTCTTTTTGCGCGCAGGCAGGAAGGGTGCACAGTATGGCCGTGAGCAGGCAGAGAAAGGAACGCGAACGAGGCATGATGCAAAACCTCCGACGCGGTTCATTATGACAAAAGCAGGGACCAGGGAACAGGGTTATAAATAAACCGCAAAAGCCATAACTATAAAAGGCTATCGATATTCCATCTGAAGGCAGCAACAAGGGCTTATAAGGTTTGGGCGACCTCTGTGCACTGTCATCTGTAGCCTGCTCACTATTTCTTAAAGACGGCAAGCATGGTTTCGTTCTGCGCGGCGTTGAGCTGGGCGAGCGTTGCCGTCATCAGCGGCTTGTCCTCTTCATTCGAATTGTGAATCAGCTCGTTGAGGCGGAAGGCTGTGTGGCGCAGAAGGATTTGCGCGTCCTTGAGCTTTTTATCGTCTGTAGCGACGGCGGTGTGGATTTTGTGTGTGAACTGCTCAGCTTGCTTGAGAAGCGCCGTAGCTTTTTCGATTTCTCCGCTGGTGTACTGCTTGGCGCTGAACTCGATGAGCTCATGAACCAACTGTGCATAGAGGAAGCACTGCTCACGCGGCGATGCCTGCGCAGCGCGGGCCTGGAGCGCGTCGATGGACTGCTGATCGACGGGCTTGTCGTCGGGCGACGAGGCGCAAGCGGGGAACGAGAAAGCAGTCAACAGAACGAGAACGGCTGGGATCTTACGCATGACGAACCTCCGCGGGGGATTGCGGTATTCGATTCAAGTTCCAACCTTGCCGGAGCGGTTCCGGCAAAAACTATCCTTGGCCCGAGACTATAGGCTGATTTGTGGAAATGTGCAAGGTTCTATTTGTAACTTAATTGTCGTTTGCCGGCTACTTCTTCTCCAGCAATTGAAGACGCTGGCGTGCCTGCCATTCCTGATCCGGGAAACCGCCTTTGGCCGCGTCCAGAAAATGGTGGTAGTAGGAGACGGCGTTCGCCCGGTCGTGCATTGCATCGTAAGATGTGGCCCACAGGAAATAGGTTGATGGGTTGTCCGGGAGAAATTTGACGCGTACGGTAAGCGCCTGGATGACGACCGAGGGGCGGTTGGTTTTGGATGCAGCGAAGGCAAGGCCACTCCACGCGTCTGGGTTGGAGGGGGCGAGCTGGGAAGCTTGTGAGAAGGCCTGGTAGGCCTCTGCGTAGTGGAGCTGGCGGATGAGGTTCTGTCCGTGGCCGATGAGCAGGTCGGGATCGCGCGGGCTGTCGGCGAGTAGATGGGTGTAGAGCTGGTCTGAGCCTGTGATATCTCCTGCTTCCGAGAGGACTTCCGCGAGCATGCGCGTGATGGCGGCATTGTCAGGGTGAGCGGTGTGCAGCTTTTGGAGCAGGGGAACGGCTTCGGCTTTGTTTTCGGCGGCCAGCACGGTGGCGAGCTGCGCGGTGAGTGCAGGGTCGTCGGGCGAGCTTTGGAGTGCGGTGCGAAGGAAGGTTTCTGCGTCGGCGTATTTCTTTTGCGCAATGAGAACATGCGCGAGGCCGGCGTTGGCTTCGGGGGATTTGGGATCTTTTGCGAGTAAGCGCTTGTAGGCTGCTGCAGCGGAGTCGTAGTCATTGGTCTGCTCAGCCAATTCGGCGGCAAGCAGGGTGTCGTCCGGGGTTTCAGGGCTCATCTTCAGGGCTTCAATTAAATCGTTGGAAGCTGCGGCGGGATCTGTGGTGCGGTCGATTTGCGCAAGTGCTCGCCAGGCGCGGGCTTTGAGTGCTGGGCCAGCGTCGCCTGGATCTAGCTTGGTTGCGGCGGTGAGCTCGGTGCGTGCTTCCTCGGGTTTGTTTTGACGTGCGAGCAGCAGGCCGAGCGAGAGATGCGCCTCAAAGGATGTATTGTTTGCGTCTACTGCGCGGCGATAGAGTGCCGCGGCTTCGTCGAGATGATTCTGTGCGTCGGCGGCATAGCCTGCGTCGAAGAGCGCGCGTGCATCACTGGGATGTGCCGCAAGATAGGCATTGAGCTTGTCGGATGCGGCCTTCCAGTTGGATTGCGAGATGGCTGCTTCGGCATCCTGCACTTCCTGTGCGGGAGCGTTGTTGGTGCTTGCGGTCTGTTGCGCGAGAAAGGCAGTGGGAAAAGCCAAAAATACGAGCAGAGATGCGAAACGATGCACGAGATTCCTCACTACTTAGTGTAAGGGGTGTTCTGTTTTTGGACGTTCCGCCGGGTAGGTAGGAAGTGCGGAAGGTGACGGGACTACAAAAAGATAACCGCAAAGTGGTTACCGTACTGTAACGTTTGCCATGCAAAGCGCACAATTCTATAGCAGTTGCGGGAATTGTCGCAAGGGTGGACACCCTAAAGGCATCTGGAGTTAAGCAACTTTGGCCTATATGCTCGCATCCATCTATACAGCAGCTAATTATGGGGATTGGATTTTTGGCTGTTTGTGTACAAGCCCAAGAAACAGGTGAATTATGCTTTCACTCATATTGAATAAACGTCATGAAGAACAGGAGTCGCCTACGCTTTGCAGCGACCCAGTTCATATTCCGCTGACGAATGCTTATCTGTGCCAGGACTGCAATAGCATAGGAAATTGCTCTACGCAGTGCCCGGCCTGTGCCTCGACTGTACTGATGAATCTGTCTTCGGTTCTCAACCGCGAAGTGGATGCGGTAGTGAGCGAGATCGAGTACGAATATATTCCTGAATTGGTAGCTTAAGGTTTTCTCGGAATATCGCAGAAGTTGGGGCGTGGCCCATGTGGGCTGCAAGAAGATACGCCGGATTGATTCCGGCGTTTCTTCTTTCAGCGCACGGATTTCGCGCAACGGGCGCCACTCTTATAATAAGAATGGGCCGTTCTGCACATTTGCTTGCGTGGCGCACAGTGTGTGCTCGGCCAATTTTTGGACGGGTGCCTTTCTGTTGACCTCTGCGAATGAAGCGATCATAATCCGCGGCGCGCGGACGCATAATCTCAAGAACATCTCGTGCGAGATTCCGCATGGCAAACTGACGGTGCTGAGCGGCGTGTCGGGCTCGGGGAAGTCGTCGCTTGCCTTTGACACGATTTACGCGGAAGGGCAGCGGCGGTATGTCGAGTCGCTGTCGGCATATGCGCGGCAGTTTCTGGAGCGCATTGAGAAGCCGGATGTAGACGAGATTGACGGACTGGCTCCGGCGATTGCGATTAAGCAGAAGAATACGACGCGGAATCCGCGGTCTACTGTGGCTACGGCAACGGAGATCTATGACTATTTGCGCTTGTTGTATGCGCGTTGCGGGACTGTTCATTGTGTGCATTGCGATGGACTGGTGAGGCGCGACAGCGTGGATGAGATTGCCGATGCGGTGATGGCACTGGGTGAGGGAACTCGGCTGCAGGCGTTGTTTTCGGTGAAAACGGTTTCGATTGAGAAGGCTGAGGAAAAGCCTGCACGGAAGACAAAGGCGGGTGCCAAAGCTGCGGCCAAGGCTGCGGAAGATGGTCCGCTGAATGACGCGATGAAGGCGCGGCTGATGGAGCTGCGCAGCGGCGGATTCAACCGCTTGTATCAACTGGGGAAGATTTACGAGTTTTCTACGCCGGAATCGTTGCTGGAGATTGATTTTTCACTGCCGGTGTTTGTGCTGGTGGATCGCATTGTTGTCGATGCGGAGAATCGTGCGCGCATTGTCGATGCGGTGGAGATTGCATATCGCGAAGCAGGCGAGGTGATCTTTGAGACGGTTCCGCGCGAGGAAGGCGCGGAGCGGAAGCATTATCGCTACTCCTCGGCGTTTGAGTGCGTGGATTGTCACAGACCGGGACGCGAGCCAGAGCCGCGGTTGTTCAGCTTCAATAATCCGTTTGGCGCGTGTCCGCGCTGCCAGGGGTTTGGGAACACTGTTGATTTTGATTTGAATTTGATTGTGCCGGATAAGTCGCTGAGCCTGAATGATGGCGCCATTGATCCGTGGAATCGTCCGAAGTACCGGCCTTGGTTTACGGATTTGAAGAAGCATGCGCCGTCATTGGGGATTCCGCTGAATGTGGCGTGGCGCGAGCTGACGGATGAACAGCGCGAAGTGATTTTGCGCGGCAAGGGAAGCTATGCGGGCGTGTATGGCTTCTTTGCGCAGTTGGAAAAGAAGAAGTACAAGCTGCATGTGCGTGTGATGCTGTCGAAGTATCGTGGCTATGCGGAGTGCCCGGAGTGCCGTGGGCAAAGGTTGCGGGCTGAGGCACGTGCGGTCAGGCTGAATGGATTGAATGTCTGCCAGTCTGTTGCGCTGACGATTTCGAAGGCGAAGGATTTTTTTGCGGGTCTGAAGCTGACGCCAATGCAGGAGGAGATTGCCGGTTCGATTCTGGAAGAGGTTCGGCAGCGGCTGCTGTTTTTGGATGCGGTGGGGCTGGAGTATCTGACGCTGGACCGATTGGCTTCTACGCTTTCTGGTGGTGAGGCGCAGAGAATTCAGTTGGCCACTTCTCTTGGCTCGCAGCTTGTGGGTGCGCTCTACGTGCTCGACGAGCCTTCGATTGGATTGCATACGCGGGATACGGCGCGGTTGATTTCGATTCTGGAAAAGCTGCGCGATCTGGGTAACACGATTGTGGTTGTAGAGCACGATCCGGATGTGTTGCGGGCAGCGGATCATTTGCTCGACTTGGGGCCGGGTGCGGGTGAGTTTGGCGGCAAGCTGTTGGCAGAAGGTGTGCTTGCGGAGATTGAGGCGAATCCGAATTCGCTGACGGGCAAATATCTTTCGGGGCAGATTGCGATTCCTGTACCGACGCGGCGGCGTGTGCCGGGACGCGAAAAGCTGGTGCTGCGCGGTGCGAATGCGAACAATCTTCGCAATGTGGATGTGGAGATTCCGCTGGGGATGCTGGTGGCGATTACAGGTGTCTCTGGTTCGGGGAAATCGACGCTGGTGCATCATGTGCTGGCTCGCGCGGTGGCGCATGCGCTGGGGCAGACGGATTCCGGTGATCCAACCGGTACGTACAAATCGTTGACAGGTGTGGAGCGTCTGAACGATGTGGTTCTCGTAGATCAGACACCGATTGGACGTACGCCGCGTTCGAATCCGGTGACATACATCAAGGCGTTTGATTTGATTCGGGAGCTGTTTGCTTCGCAGCCGGAGGCCAAACGCAAGGGGCTCACGCCGGGGCATTTCTCGTTCAACGTGCCGGGTGGGCGCTGCAATACCTGCGAGGGCGATGGCACGGTGACTGTCGAGATGCAGTTTCTTGCCGATGTGGAGCTGCCTTGCGAGGACTGCGGCGGCACGCGTTACCAGGCGCGCATCCTTGAGGTGCAGTATAAGGGCAAGAATATCCACGAAGTGCTGCAGATGACGGTGAAGGAGGCTCTGCGCTTCTTTGCGGGGCTGAATAAGCTGCAAGAAAAGCTGACTGTGCTGGATGAAGTTGGTCTTGGATATCTACGGCTAGGGCAGTCGGCTACGACTCTTTCAGGCGGCGAGGCGCAACGCGTAAAGCTGGCAGCGCATTTGGCGCAGGTGCGATCTGCCAATGCGAATGCTAAACCTTCGCAGGCCAGCCGCGTGCTTTACATTCTTGACGAGCCTACGACAGGACTGCACTTTGATGATGTATCGAAGTTGCTGACGGCGTTTAAGAAGCTGATTGATGGCGGTGGTTCGCTGGTGGTGATTGAGCACAATCTTGACATCATCAAGTCGGCCGATTGGGTGATCGACATGGGGCCCGAAGGCGGCGAGGGCGGCGGACAGGTTGTGGCTGTCGGCACGCCCGAAGAGATTGCCGCGAATCTGCACTCGCATACGGGCAAGTGGCTGGCGAAGGTGCTGTGAACGAAGTTTAGAGGTGAGGGGCAAGTTGTTTTTCGCGGTCTGTTTGCGCCCCAAGTTCAGCGAACGTTTGTATTAGGTCTGCTTTAATTTCGGCAGCAGGGCGACCACAATCCAAATCTAGCTCTTCATTGAGGTAAAGGAGCGCGTAGAGACCTTCTATCTCATGTTTCCAGTCCCAATCAGTGATTTTGTCCAGCGCGAATGAAGCTGCCCACACATTCCGTTTACCGGCAATTACTTCACGCGCGAATTGCCTGGTGACAGTTTCGTGTGCATATTGTTGTGGAATTGGGTAGAGGACAGAGAGCTCTTTGAATGTGCAGCTCACAACATCTTCAATATCACGGCGACTATGAACATTGATTTCGCCTGCCAGGCATCTGAGCGACGGTGAGTCAAAGTCATGTTCAAGGAGATCTGCGGCGAGCGATGGCATATCTTCTGGCAACAATAGGCCACACGTCCATTGAGCAGCCAGTAAATGTGGAGATAGCGGGTTGACCGGTGCGGGGACATCAGGAAACTCTGCTGTATATGGCTCTGGTAATTCTTCGTGCAGGTGAGCCATTTCCTCCTGATTGCGTGGAGGTCTATTTTCTTTAAGCCGATCCAGCAGCAACTTCCACATAGGAATCCATTATGCTCCGGTTTATTCCGGCTTGCCGTCGATGAGACGGCGGATGCTGAGCGGGTTACTCGCCTGCAGTTCTGCTGGTAGCAGGGCATCGGGGAAATTCTGGAAGCAGACTGGCTTGGCGAAGCGATAGATGGCTTGTGTACCGACCGAGGTAAAGCGTGGGTCGGAGGTGGACGGATACGGGCCGCCGTGGACCATGGCGTGCGTGACTTCTACGCCTGTGGGGAAGCCGTTGACGAGGATGCGGCCGGCCTTTTGTTCGAGAATCTGGACGAGTTCGCGGTGGGCTACAAGGTCTGCCTCGTCGCCGAGAATTGTGGCGGTGAGATGGCCGTCTAGTCCACGAGCTATGAGTTTCAGATCGATTTCATCTCCAGTTACTACCAGAGTATTCGGTCCGAATATCTCTTCTGAAAGGCTCTGTTCTCCCTCTCCCCGTTGCGGTTCGTAGAGAAATTCCTGGCTACCTGCAGTGAAAAGCTTGGTTTCGGCAGTGAATCCGGATGAAGTTTCAGATTTTGAAGCAGTTGCAGTAAGTCTTACTTGGCTAGCGCGTTCTCTCGTTGCCTGTTCATACGTGCGAGCAATTCCAGCGGTGAGCAAGGAAAAAGGCTGCGAATGTTCGACGAGTGCTTTGAGTTCGTCCAAGAATACTTGAGCCTCAGGAGCTTCTTCTGAGACTAAGACAATGCCGGGCTTGGTGCAGAATTGGCCTGCGCCTAGAGTGAAGCTGCCAAAGAGATTTTTGGCGAGATCGGCGGGGCCTTTGCGCAAGGCAGAGGGCAGCACGAAGACCGGGTTGCCGCTCGACATCTCGGTAAAGCAGGGGATTGGGCTGGGGCGGGCGGCGGCGAGGTCCATAAGGGCGCGCCCGGCGCGCAGAGAGCCGGTGAAGGAGACGGCCTTGATGAGCGGATGCTGAACGAGCGCCGCGCCGATTTCGATGCCGGAATCAAAGACCATGGTGAAGACACCGGGGTGGAGTGACTCGGCTGCGACAGCTTCCGTGATGATTTCTGCGGCTAGCTCGCTGGCTCCGGGATGAGCTGGGTGAGCCTTAACAACGACCGGGCAGCCTGCGGCGAGGGCCGAGGCTGTATCTCCGCCAGCGACGGAAAAGGCGAAGGGGAAGTTGCTGGCTCCAAAGATAGCCACGGGGCCGAGCGGGCGCAGCATGGAGCGGAGGTCGGGGCGTGGCAGAGGCTTGCGGTCGGATAGCGCGGGGTCGATGCGGGCGTTGACCCAGGAGCCTTCTTCCACGAGCGAGGCAAAAAGGCACAACTGACCGGAGGTGCGGCCTACTTCTCCCAGCAGCCGCGGCGTGACGGGGAGCGCTGTTTCAATGTGGGCGCGTTCGGCCAGCGCTTGGGCGTGTTTGTCGAAGCCGTCTGCGATGCGGCGGAGAAAGGCGGCTTTCGCTTTGCCGGGAAGCTGGCTGTAGCTGGTGAAGGCTTCAGCGGCAAGTTCGACTGCTGCGTTCAACTCGTCCGTAGTTGCTGAGTGATAGACAGGAGGAATGGCAGCGCCCGTTTGTGGGTTGAGTGCTTCAAATGTGGAGCTGGAATGCGAGCCGCGATGTGTGCCGAGAAAGGAGAGGCCTTTGAGTTCCATGACAAGGCCATTGTAGCTGTTAGCTGTAATTGGCTACGACTCGTACAACTATTCCATCCGCATCGAACTCCATAAATTCGCCTGTCCTGGTGCCGCGCTGGTTCTCGTAGTAGAGCACCACGCTGGAAAGACCTTGCATCACATCTACCAGCGTGAATTGTAGGTTGGGAAAGAGTTCCAGCCCTTTCTGAAAGTAGTTCCGCAGGGCATCTTTTCCTCGCACCATGCCGGAAGCTTCTCCAGTCAACTTCGCGGCTACCGGAGAAATGAGCACTACGTCGGAAGAATAGTGGGACAGAATTCGCTCCAGATCATGCGAGTTCCATGCATCAACCCAGTCCCTGGCAAATTCTTTGGCATCCATGGATCACTTCCTGCTCATGCTTTACGAACATTGGCGAGGATCTGAAGATATGCTTCTGCTGCGCCGGTGATGATCTCCGGCTTGCCTTCGTTGATGGCGGCGAGATTGACGAGATCGCTGCCTACGCCAAGGGCTTTTGCACCTGCTTCAAGGAAGCTGGCTGCGGTGTGCAGCGTGACGCCGCCTGTGGGGATGAGTTTGAGGAAGGGAAACGGTGCGAGCAGGGCTTTGAGATAGGGCGCGCCGCCCATCGCCGAGCAGGGGAAGATTTTCACGTAATCCGCACCGGCGCGGTAGGCGGTGATGACTTCCGTCGGCGTGAGTGCGCCGGGGACGCTGAGCTTGCCGAGGGCCTTGGTGGCGACGATAACTTCCGTGTGCAGGCTGGGGCTGACAACGAACTCTGCGCCCGCCTCAATGGTCTCTTCCGCTTCCTTGGCAGTAGTGACAGTGCCGGAGCCGAGCAGGACCGTGTCACCGTATTCCTTTTTGAGGACTTTGAGTAGGTCTACCGCGCCGGGGACGGTCATGGTGACTTCCACGACGCGGACGCCGCCCTTGATCATGGCCTGCACAACGGCATGGGCCTGTTTTTCGCTCTTGGCGCGGAGGACAGGGATGAGGCCTGCGGATTCGATGAGTTCTGCGGTGGTGGACATAGTTCCTTCTTCGCGGGTTTATCGGGCGATGCGGGCGCTGCCGCCCTTCATGGCGCGTTCGACTTCGGCAAGCGTGGCCATGCTGGTGTCGCCGGGAGTGGTCATGGCGAGCGCTCCGTGGGCTACACCGCAGTGCACGGCCCACTCGGCCCCTTTGCCGGCGAGGAAGCCGTAGAGCAGGCCTGAGGCGAAGCTGTCGCCGCCGCCTACGCGGTCGTAGATTTCGATTTCGCGCTGCGGGACATGGAGGATTTTGTTTTCGTAGAGAGCGATGGCACCCCAGGAATTGACGGTGGCGGTTGTCGCGGTGCGCAGCGTGCTGGCTACGAGCTTGAGGTTCGGATAGAGGCTCGCCACTTCGCGGAGCATCTCTTCATAGGCGTGAACGGGGAGTTCGGCGAAGTCTTCGGAGACCCCCTTGAGATGAACGCCGAGCATGGTGGAGAAGTCTTCTTCGTTGCCGAGCAGGATGTCGACTTTTTTGACGAGGTCGCGGTTGACTTCCTGTGCCTTGGCTTTGCCGCCGATGGCTTTCCAGAGCGAGTCGCGGTAGTTCAAATCAAAAGACACGATGGTTCCGGAGGCTTGCGCAGCGGTCATGGCTTCTGCTGCGACTTCTGCGGTGGATGGGGACAGTGCGGCGAAGATTCCGCCGGTGTGGAAGGCGCGGGCTCCGTTTTCGGGGCCGAAGATTGTCGGCCAATCAAAATCGCCGGACTTAACCTGGCTGATGGCTGTGTGGCCGCGGTCGGAGGTTCCAGCAGCGGCGCGAATGCCGAAGCCGCGCTCCGTAAAGTTGAGTCCGTTGCGCACGGCGCGGCCTACGCCGTCATAACCCACCCATTTGAGGAGCGACGTGTCAACGCCGCCTTGCAGGATGAAGTCTTCGACGAGGCGGCCTACGGAGTTGTCTGCGAGGGCGGTGGCAATGGCGGTGCGCAGGCCGAAGCAGCGGCGCAGACCGCGGGCTACGTTGTACTCGCCGCCGCCCTCCCATGCGGTAAACTGGCGCGCGGTGTGCACGCGAACGGGGCCGGGGTCGAGGCGGAGCATGACTTCGCCGAGCGAGAGCGCATCCCAGCGGCGCTGGGTGGGGATTTGAATGGGGTCCATAAGAAAAGCCTTTTAGCGTTACGAGAACAATGTAACGCAGTGGACGATGGGCCGTATACGACTTGAGACCTAGACGTGCAAGACCGGATAAGGGCCTATCTTGTAAAGTTGCGGGTTAGGAGATGTGAGGCACGATGACGAAGAGCCTGTTCGATTTGAGCGGGAGAACGGCTGTGGTGATTGGCGGAACGACCGGGCTGGGCTACGCGATTGCGATTGGACTGGCCGAGGCCGGCGCGGACGTGGTAGCGACATCGCGGCGTACCGAGCAGGTGGCGCAGGTTGCAACCGAGATTGAGGAACTGGGGCGGAAGACGCTGCCTGTTACAAGCAATGTGATGGATCGTGCCTCGCTGGTTACTCTGCATGATGAGGTGATTGCGAAGTTCGGCAAAGTGGACATCCTGGTGAATGCGCAGGGCGTGACGCACAAGGCCCCCACGCTGGAAGAAAGTGAGGTGGAGTGGGCGCGGGTGCTGGAAACGAATTTGACAGGCACGCTGCGTAGCTGCCAAATTTTTGCGCCGGGGATGGTGAAGGCAGGCTACGGGCGGATTATCAATATCGCCTCGTTGAGCACCTTTGCGGGTTTTAAGGAAGTGGCCGCATACTGCGCAAGCAAGGCGGGGATTGGCTCGTTGACACAGGTGCTGGCGATTGAGCTGGCGAAGTCCGGCGTGAATGTGAATGCGATTGCTCCGGGTGTGTTTCCTACTCCGCTGAACAAGGCGATTGTGGAAGGCACGCCGCGCGGCGCGGAGCTGAAGATGCGTACGCCGATGGGGCGGTTTGGCGAAGCGCATGAAGTGGCGGGTACGGCGGTGTATCTTGCTTCGGACGCGGCAGGCTTTGTGACAGGCGAGATTATTGCGGTGGATGGTGGGTTTCTGGCTAGTGCTGTGAATCAGTGATAAAGGATTTGAGTGATGAAGATTACAAATGCATATGTAAATATCACTTCGCCGGGGCGGAATTTTGTCACGCTCAAGGTGGAGACCGATGAGGGCATCTACGGGCTTGGAGATGGCACGCTGAATGGGCGTGAGATGTCTGTTGCGAGCTATCTGACAGAGCATGTGATTCCGTGCATCATCGGGCGTGATCCATTTCAGACGGAAGATATCTGGCAGTATCTCTATCGCGGGCCGTACTGGCGGCGCGGGCCTGTCACCATGTCGGGGATTGCTGCCGTGGATGTGGCGCTATGGGATATCAAGGGTAAGGCGCTGAACACGCCGGTCTACAACCTGCTTGGCGGTAAGAGCCGTGAGGGGGTGCTGGTTTATTGCCATGCCTTTGGCAAAGATGTGGAGGCTGTGCTGGACGATGTGGCGAAGCACCAGGCGCAGGGATACAAGGCGATTCGTGTGCAGAGCGGCGTGGCGGGGTTGAAGAGCACTTATGGCGTGGCGAAAGGCGGAGGCCGCTATGAGCCTGCAGAGCGCGGTTTGCCTTCGGAGTATGAATGGGCCACGGAGCCTTATCTTCGCTCGACGCCCAAGCTCTTTGAAAAGGTGCGAGAGAAATTTGGCGAGGATCTGCATCTGCTGCACGACTGCCATCATCGGTTGACGCCGATAGAGGCGGCGCGGCTGGGTAAGGAGTTGGAGCCTTATCATCTCTTCTGGATAGAAGACCCTACGCCGGCAGAGTTGCAGGAAGGCTTTAAGGTTATCCGCGAGCACACAACGACGCCGATTGCTGTGGGTGAGGTTTTCAATTCGTTGTGGGATGCGCATGACCTCATCCGTAATCAGTGGATTGATTACATCCGCGCGACGGTGGTGCATGCAGGTGGTCTGACGCACTTGAAGAAGCTTGCTGATTTTGCGGAGCTTTATCATGTACGCACTGGCTGCCACGGCGCCACGGATCTTTCTCCAGTTACGCTGGCTGCTGCGCTGCACTTTGGCGCGGCTGTGCACAACTTTGGCATCCAGGAGCATATGCCGCATACGGAGGAGACCGATGCAGTCTTTCCGCATGCTTACACGTACGCGGATGGATATATGCATCCCGGAGAGAAGCCAGGGCTGGGCGTGGATCTCGATGAGAAGCTTGCGGCGAAGTATCCTTATCAGCGCGCGTATCTGCCGGTGAATCGTAAGTTGGATGGGACTTTAACGGACTGGTAAGGACTGGCCGCGCAAGCGGCGTTTAGAACAGATTGTCAGAGATATGTGGAGAATTGAATGACTCAATCACGCAAACTGCGTTACGCACTCATCGGCGGCGGCCCCGGAGCCTTTATCGGCCCCGTCCACAGAATCGCAGCGGAGCTTGACAGCCGCGCGGAAATCGTCGCCGGAGCCTTTTCGTCTTCGCCGGAAAAATCACGTGCCGCCGCGGCCAGTTACAAAATCGACCCCGCACGCGCGTACGCAACCTGGCAGGAACTCATCGCCGCAGAAAAGCAGCGCCTCGACGGCATCGACTTCCTCATCGTCGCCACGCCGAACCACCTTCATCTGCCCGTCACAAAAGCCGCACTCGAAGCAGGCATTCCCGTTGTCAGCGATAAGCCGGCCACTGCTACCTACGACGAAGTACTTGAGCTCGAAAAAGTCGTTGCCAGCGCCGGTCTGCCCTATGCTCTCACGCACACCTACGCCGGTTATGCGCTCATTCGCGAAGCCCGCGCCATTTGTGCCTCAGGCGTCCTTGGCAACATCCGTAAGGTTGCCGTCGATTATCTGCAGGGCTGGCTCAGCCAGCCGATTGAAGAGACCGGCCAGAAGCAAGCTGGCTGGCGCGTAGATCCAAAGATCAGCGGTCCCGGCGGAGCCATTGGTGATATCGGAACCCACGCCTTTCACCTTGTTGAATATGTCACCGGACTCGAATTCACGGCGCTGAACGCAACCCTTCGCAGCGTCATTCCCACCCGCAAGGTGGACGACGATTGCACTGCTCTCTTCAAACTCAACAACGGAGCCCAAGGTACCCTCCTTATCTCGCAGATCGCTACCGGCGAAGGCAACAATCCCCGCCTGCGCGTCTACGGCGATAAGGCCAGCCTGCATTGGGAACAGGAAGACCCCAACAATCTCATCCTCCGCACCCCCGGCCGCCCCGTGCAGACCTACCGCGCGTCTGAGAGCTATCTAAGCCCCGACGCACTCTCTGTAGCTCGCACTCCCAGCGGCCATCCCGAAGGCTATCTCGAAGCATTCGCCGTCCTCTATCGCGAATTTGCCGACTGGCTGGAGGCATGGACGCAGGACAAGTCTGTGCAAGCGCCAGCCACTTTGCCCGGCATCAAGGCAGGCGTTCGCGGAATGCGCTTTATCGAGCGGTGCATTGCGAGCAATACCAGCGGAACGTGGGTTGAGTTTTAAGTTGAAAAGTTAAGGGTGACGGCATGAAACTCCCGACCATTTTGCGCGTATCCCTCGGTGTGATTGCCGTTCTGCTCGCATGTCTTTGCAGTATGTCGTTCGTCAGTGTGTGGTTTGTTCCCAAGGAGACTGGTTCAGTGACAAAAGATTTGGAGTTTATTGCTGTTTGGGATATAGGGTGTATTGCCGTCGGAGCAGGCTGTGTGTTTCTTGCTAAATGGTGCTTTGCCGGGAGAGATTCTGGCAAAGCACTTCAATAAGCTTTGTGGGAGATTTCAAGTATGAAGACAATCAAAGGACCAGGAATTTTTCTAGCGCAGTTTGCCGGCGATGCAGCACCATTCAACACGCTTGCTGAAATTACGAAATGGGCCGCAAAGCTTGGCTTTGTCGGCGTACAGATTCCTACATGGGATAAGCGTCTCTTCGACTTGCAACGCGCCGCCGAAAGTCAGGAGTATTGCGATGAAATTCTAGGTACAGTCCGAGCCGCCGGCTTGGAAGTCACCGAGCTATCGACGCATCTGCAGGGCCAGCTTGTAGCAACTCATCCAGCCTATGACACCATGTATGCGGACTTCGCTCCCGCCGGCCTTGATGCAAAGGCTCGCCAGTCATGGGCCGTGCAGCAGTTGCACTGGGCTGCGAAAGCAAGCTGGCGGATGGGCCTCACGGCGCATGCGACATTTTCAGGTGCTTTGGCGTGGCCGTTCTTTTATCCATGGCCGCAGCGGCCAGCGGGACTGGTAGAAGAAGCCTTTGCGGAACTGGGCCGCCGTTGGCTTCCGATTCTCAACGCATTCGATGAAGTGGGTGTTGATGCCTGCTTCGAACTGCATCCTGGCGAAGACCTGCATGACGGGGCCACATTCGAGCGCTTTCTGGATGAAGTGGAAGGCCACAAACGTGCGAACATTCTCTATGACCCCAGCCACTACGTGCTGCAGCAGGCAGATTACCTGGGATTCATTGACCTGTATCACGAACGCATCCGCGCCTTCCATGTGAAGGATGCGGAGTATAACCCTACGGCAAAATCTGGCGTCTACGGCAGCTACCTTCCGTGGATCGAACGCCCTGGCCGTTTCCGCTCCCTCGGAGATGGACAGGTCGATTTCAGCGGAATCTTCTCGAAGATGGCACAGTACGACTATCCGGGCTGGGCGGTGATGGAGTGGGAGTGCGCTATTAAGCATCCTGAGCAGGGAGCAGCCGAGGGAGCGCCGTTTATTCAGAAGCACATCATTCGGGTAACGGATAAAGCCTTTGATGATTTCGTTGGTGCGGGTTCTGACAAGGAGAAGAACCGCCGTATTCTCGGGCTCGACTGAGAAATTTAGAATTGAACAGTTATGGAAATTTTGCAGTTAGATGGACAGCCGCTGAGCCTGGCGGAAATTGAAGAAGTTTCGCTGGCGGGCAGGCGTGTTGCCGTTGCGGATGCTGCGCGGGAGCGAATGAAAGCTGGCCGCGCGCAGATTGAGCAGATTCTGGCAACGGGACAGACAGTCTATGGCGTAAACACCGGCTTCGGTAAGCTGGCCGATGTGCGTGTGGCGTTAGACAAGCTTGCGCAGTTGCAGATGAATCTTGTGCGTAGCCATGCGGGCGGCGTGGGCAAGCCGCTTTCTGAGCCGGAAGTGCGCGCCATGCTACTGCTGCGTGCCAATGTGCTTGCCAAGGGCTTCAGTGGTAATCGACCGGAAGTGGTTGAGCTGCTTGTGGGGATGCTGAATGCCGGCGTGCATCCAGTAGTTCCGGAACGTGGCTCTGTCGGTGCGAGCGGTGATCTTGCTCCGCTTGCGCATCTTGCATTGGTTGTCATTGGAGAAGGCGAGGCTTTTTACAAGGGTGAGCGGCTTGCTGGTGCCGATGCCATGCAGCGTGCGGAGTTGAAGCCGATTGCGCTGGCAGCGAAGGAAGGCCTGGCCCTGCTGAATGGCACGCAGGCGATGACGGCCGTGGGCGCGCTGGCTGTGGCGCGTGCGCAGAGGCTGGTGCGTTTGGCTGACGTTGCTGGCGCCATGTCTCTCGAAGCGTTGATGGGCACTCCGGCGGCTTTTGATCCACGGATTCATGCGGCGCGTCCACATGCGGGGCAGATTGCATCGGCGAAGCATCTTTTGCAGCTGCTCGGCGGCTCAGAGATTCGTGAATCGCATCGTATGGGTGATACACGCGTGCAGGATGCGTATTGTTTGCGTTGCATGCCTCAGGTGCATGGCGCGGTACGCGGGGTATTGGATCATGTTTCCGGTGTGTTGGAGACAGAGGCTGGATCGGCTACGGATAACCCGCTGGTCTTTCCCGTAGCTTCAGGGCCGGATAGCCCGTTGCTGGAAGAGAGCGTGATCTCCGGCGGCAACTTTCATGGCGCTCCGCTTTCGTATGCGTTTGACTATGCGGCCGCGGCGATTACCGATCTGGCGAGCATTACGGAGCGCCGGATTGACCGGTTGTTGAATCCTGATATCAATGAAGGTCTGCCTGCATTTCTGGCGCAGGATCCGGGGATTTCTTCGGGCTTTATGATGGCGCAGATTGTTTCTGCAGCGCTGATTAACGAGTGCCAGGTACTTGCGGCTCCTTCTTCCACTGGAAGCATTCCTACGGATGGCGGAAAGGAAGATCACGTCTCCATGGGCATGACCGGAGCGTTGAAGCTGCGGCGCATCGTGGAGAATGCCGAGCGCGTGGTTGGTGTGGAGCTGATGTGCGGAGCGCAGGCGCTCGAATTTCGCCGTCCGCTTAGGTCAAGCGCAGCGGTGGAGGGCGCGTATATCGCTGTGCGTGCTGTGGTCCCAAGCCTGAAGGAAGACCGCGTGCTCTCCGGCGATATGGAAGCAATGGCGCAGGCAGTGCGCAACGGTGCATTTGCGGAGTAGCACGAGTAGACGCATTGAGGAACTACGCGACCCGCATCCCGGCGAGATGCGGGTCGCTTTTATTTTGCGGATTTTAGGGCTTCCGTGAGTGCGGGGACGATCTCGAAGAGGTCGCCGACAATGCCGTAGTCTGATACCTCAAAGATCGGCGCATCGGGATCTTTGTTGATGGCCACAATACACTGCGAGCCCTTCATGCCAACAAGATGCTGGATGGCACCTGAGATTCCGACAGCAAGATAAAGCTTCGGTGCGACGGTCTGGCCGCTTGAGCCAACCTGGCGCTCCATCGGGAGCCAGCCGTTGTCACAGATGGGACGTGAGGCAGCAAGCTCCGCCCCGAGCGCCTGTGCGAGTTCCTCGACGAGCGGTAGATTGTCCGCTTCCTTGATGCCGCGGCCTACGCTGACAATGAGCGGCGCTGATGACAGATCTACTGTCTGGGCAGCGGCGCGGAATGGTGTGCCAGACTTGGTGCGGATTTGTGCGGCGTCAATTGTGGGCGTAAAGGTGGTGATTTGTGCCGAAGTAGATTCGATAGCATCTGCGCGGAATGCCCCGGCCTGCACGGAGAGAAAGCATGGCCCTGAGCTCGCGTGCTTGTAGCTTCCGTTCAAGCGGCCCTGCATTAGTTGGCGAGTGAAGACAGGGCCTTCGCTGATTCCTGTTATATCGCCAATGAGAACCTGGTTCATACGCGCGGCGAGTGCCGGTGCATAGTCGCGGACCTGGTAGGTGTGCGGGAAGACTACATATGTAGCTTGTTGCGCGGTGAGAAATTGATGCAGCGCGATCGTCCAGCCATCTGACGTGTATTGCGTTAGCAATGGGTGCTCGACGCGCGTGATCGAAGATGAGGACTTGGCGGCCTCAGCGGCGAGAGCGTCTGTTGATGCTCCGATCACGACGGCGTGCACAGCGAGTGAGGTTTGTGCAGCGAGTGCATGGCCTGCTGCGAGTGCTTCCAGACTGGCGCGGCTAACGTGTCCGTTGTTTTCTTCCAGAATTACAAAAAGGCTCATATCACGCGCACCTCAAATTTGAGTTTTTCGACCAGCGCTGTTGCAGCTTCTTTTGCATTGCCGGGCAGGATTTGCGTAGATCGCTGTTTGCTCGGCAACGTAACCTGCTCGAGCACGATCGTTGGTGATGCAGCAGGTGCAAGCTCATCAGAGTTGAGCACGCGCATTTCCTTTGTCTTAGCTTTCTTGATGCCCATAAGCGTGGCATAACGGAGCTTGTTGCCGCCGGATTGGATGGTGAGGACTGCCGGAGTGGGCAGTTCGATCTCCTGGAACCATCCGGATTCCAGTTCTCGTTTTACTTTGAGCCCAGCCTCTGTCTTTTCCACGTGCAGAATGAGCGAAGCGTGCGGCAGGTTGAGCAGCTCGGCCAGGATGACGCCGGTTTGGCCAAGGCCCAGGTCTTCCGACTGCAGGCCGGTGAGGATAAGGTCCGGCGACTCGGGCTTGATGGCTTCGGCAATGAGTTTGGCAACGCCGAGAGCATCACGCCCGCCGAGTTCGTCTGCAGCGATGTGGATGGCGCGGTCAGCGCCTTTGGCCAGGGCTTCACGAATCGTAGTTCCTACTCGCTCGGGCCCGGCTGATAGGATGACCACCTCACCACCGTGAGCTTCTTTCAAGCGCAGAGCCTCTTCGAGTGCATAGGCGTCGGGTTCGTTCATCGTCCATTGCAGATCGGATTCTTCAATCCATTTGCCTGTCGCATCGATATGCACAGGTGCGTCGCGGTCTGGAACTTGTTTGATGGCTACTACGATCTTCATGCAGTGCAATTCCTCATTGGTTATTTTGGACCAGCAGGGTACGTGCGACCAACTGTGCGATATCCAGCAGTTGTGGTGCAGGCGTTTCACTTGCTGCAAGCGCGTCGCGGAACATCGTATTGCAGAAGGGGCAGGCCGTGCCTACTGTGGTCGCACCTGTGGCGACAAGTTCCTGCGCGCGGACATGGCTGACACGCTCGCCGGATTCTTCACCGAGAAAGGCGAGCCCACCGCCGGCACCGCAGCAGAAGCTGCGCTCCTTGTGTCGTGGAGCTTCGACAAGTGTGCCTGTGATCTGCACGAGCTGGCGCGGCTCATCGTAGATGTTGCGATAGCGGCCCAGGTAGCAGGGATCGTGGTACACGATTTTCTCTTTGTCCTGAGCCTGCGGCAGCTTGTCTGCAAAACGAGCCATGAACTCGCTGTGATGCTCGACTTCCGGAGGCGTGCCATAGGCTGCCCAATCCGATTGAATAGTGCGCACGCAATGCGGGCAGATAGCGACAATCTTTTTCACCTTGTTTTGCGCCAAAGCCTCAAGATTTGCTTCAGCGAGTTGCTGAAAAACAAGATCATTGCCCAGCCGCCGCACGGGGTCGCCCGTGCATTTCTCTTTGCGCAGCACGCCGTAGCTTGTGCCGAGATGGTTCATCACCTTTGCGAAAGCGGAGACGATTTCGCGGCCCTTGGGGTCGTAGCCTCCCATGCAACCCAGCCACAGACAGTATTCCTGCGTGCCGTCAAAAATGGGGAACGCTTCTTTTTGAATGAACTTGTCACGCTCTAACGCAGAGATGCCGAGCGCGTTGCTACCACGTTCAAGCTGATTGAAGAGCTTGCCACCGTAATCGTCTTCCCATGTGCCGGTATTTACAGCGCCGCGGCGCAGGCCGACGATGATGGGCAGATGCTCAATGCCGACGGGGCATTGGAACTCGCACGCGCCGCAGGTGGTGCATTGAAAGACGGCTTCCTGCGAGTTGTATTTGCCGAGAAGAGGTTCTTCTGTTGTGGGGCCGATTTCGTTGAGATATGCCCGCAGACCGAGGATGACGTCTTTCGGATTGAGTGCCTTGCCGGTATTCGCAGCAGGGCAGTGCTCGGTGCAGCGGCCGCACTCTACGCAGGAGTAGGCCTGCAGGCTGACGATCTGCGTGAGGTCCTGGCCGGCGATCAAGCCGAAATCTTCGTCATTGGCGAGCGGAGGGATGTCGCTGAATTTGCCGCGTGAGAGGAAAACTGTCACGGGGCTCAGCACGAGATGCAGATGCTTGGTGTGTGGAATTAGCGGTAAGAAGACGAGCAGAGAAAGCGTATGCAGCCACCAGAAGATATACGCAGAAGGGGATTCGTCGGTTGTGAAGAAGGCGGCGAGATACGTGACCATCAGCGCGAAGATGAGAAACGCGATGAGCCCAGACTCATAGGAAAGCTTTTTGCCAAGCCACTGCGGACGGACGAAAAAGCGCCGCACAAAAAGCCCTGCAATGCTGACGGCGCACGTAAGAGCGAAAGCCGCTGCCAGATAGAAGTAGAAACGCCCGAACCAGCCTTCGGGATCAAGAAATCCAATTCCAAGTCCGACAGCGCAGTGGTTCAGCGTGACAAGTGCGAAGGCAAGAAAGCTCCAGAAGACAAAGGCGTGCGCAAGCCCTGGAAGAGGCCGCTGAGCTATGACCTTCGATTGGCAAAGAACTTCGGAGACGAATTCCCAGATGCGCCTGCCGATGGGCGCGAGATGAAAGCTGGGGTCTTTTTCCGATCGGAGAATCTTCTTCGCAATAGGCCCAAAGCGCTGCCAGAAGAAGGCGCCACTGGTCAGAACCAGCGCAAGAAAGAGAAGTTTTTCATGAAGCGGAAACTGCGACGGCTCGGCCAAGGTGGCGTGGAAGGAAACCATAAGCGTTCGCAACCACGATACAGGATGAAGGCCGAGCCCGTCGCGGGTCAGGAGCGCACAATTTTTGGAGAATCAATGCCTTTTGTCGCGTTGCGCGTGTCCACCACAAGCTGCGACTGCTCCACGATGGACTTGTAATCGTAGCTGGTGTGGTCGGTGACGATCAGCACGGCATCGTACTGTCCGAGGTTATCGAGCGGCGTGTTGGTCATGTTGAGCGCATAGTGGCGGCCATGGCCAACGGTGGGGAAGTAGGGGTCATTGTAGGAAACGATGGCGCCCTTTTCGCGCAGCAGCTCGATGATGGTCAACGAAGGCGACTCGCGCAGATCGTCAATATCACGCTTGTAAGCCAGCCCAAGAACCAGAATTTTTGAACCCTTGATGGATTTGCTGTGCTCGTTGAGCGCGTTGGCGGTCTGCTCAATGACGAAGTATGGCATGTTAGTGTTGACTTCGCCGGCAAGCTCGATGAAACGTGTGCGGAAGTCGTATTCCTTGGCCTTCCACGAGAGGTAGAACGGATCAATCGGAATGCAGTGGCCTCCGAGGCCCGGTCCCGGATAAAAGGCCTGGAAGCCGAAGGGCTTGGTCTTGGCTGCGTCGATGACCTCGTGAATGTCGATTCCCATGCGCATGCAGAGCTGCTTCAACTCATTCACCAGTGCAATGTTTACGCAGCGGTAGATGTTTTCGAGCAGTTTGGTCATCTCGGCTACGGCGGGGCTGCTGACTGGAATAACACGGCGGAAAATGGAGCCGTAAAGCGTACTGGCCAGTTCCACGGCAGCAGGGCCGCAGCCGCCAACGACTTTGGGAATATCGTGGCGGGCAACGGTATCGTTGCCGGGGTCTTCGCGCTCGGGGGAAAACGCCACGTGCACGCCGGCATCACCTTCCGCGCGAGCGACCTTCAATCCGAGTGGATTGCCCCCTTCTAGGATTGGCACTACAACGTCTTCCGTAGTACCCGGATAGGTCGTGCTTTCGAGAACAATCAGTTGATTTTCGTGGATGTAGGGCGCGATGGACTCAACCGTGCCGGTCACATAGCTCAGGTCGGGCTCGTGATACTCGTTCAGCGGCGTCGGTACGCAGATAATTACGGCATCCATCTCGGCAATGTGCGAATAGTCAGACGTGGCGTGAAAGCCGGCCTTCTGCGCTTCCTGAATCTCTGCCGGAGGAATGCGGACAATATATGAGCCGCCGGAGTTAAGTTTTTCAACTTTGTCTGTGGCAATGTCAAAGCCGGTAACGCGGAAGCGTTCGCTGCTGAAAAGCAGTGCCAGCGGTAATCCTACATAGCCCATTCCTACAATTCCCACGCGGGCCTCGCGGGACTGAATGCGTTGTTTTACATCTGCCAGTGTGCTTGTAACTGCTGTAGCCATATCTACTTTGATTCTAAAACCTTGGGGAAAGGTGCGGCGCAAGGGAAAGATACGGCTCTCCGGTAAAATAGAAACGTTCTCCACCAGTCAAATGGCGGTGGCAGCCCCGGTGAAGGAGGGGGAAATACAGCTTTGGCTCAATATCTGGTAACAGGGGCTGCAGGATTTATTGGACGTTCCATTGCGGCTGCACTGCTGGCGCGTGGCGAGACGGTGCGCGGCGTCGATAGCTTTATCACAGGTAAGCGGTCGAACCTCGTTGGCCTTGAAAAGATGGAGTTCATCGAGGGCGACCTGACTGACCCGTCGGTGTGCGCGAAGGCCATCCATGGTGTGGAGGTCGTCTTTCACGAGGCGGCGCTGGCCTCTGTGCCGCGCTCTGTGGTGGACCCGGTTTCTACCAACCAGAACTGCGTGGATGCGACGTTGAATGTGCTTGTGGCAGCAAAAGATGCCGGTGTGCGCCGCGTGGTCTATGCCGGATCATCTTCTGCCTATGGCGATACACCTACGTTGCCTAAGCACGAGGGAATGATCCCCGACCCGATTTCCCCCTATGCCGTTGCCAAGCTGGCCGGCGAGCACTATATGCGTTCATTTGCAAGGGTTTACGGGATGGAAACCGTTACGCTGCGCTATTTCAACGTATTTGGGCCGCACCAGGATCCCACCTCGCACTACTCCGGCGTGCTGGCGGTTTTCTGCCGCAAAATGCTTGCCGGGGAGCAGCCGACGATCTTCGGCGATGGCGAACAGAGCCGCGATTTTACTTATATCGAGAATGTAGTCCATGCCAACCTGTTGGCCGCGGAAGCACCGGCAGAAAAAGTTTCTGGTCTGGCAATGAACACAGCAACGGGTTCTCGTATTACTCTAAATGCAACCTTCCGTATTTTGCAGGAACTGACCGGCTATGCTGGCGAGCCGGCGTATGCCGCGCCGCGAGCAGGGGACATCCGCGACTCGCTGGCCGACATTTCGCTTGCAGAGGAGCGAATGGGCTATAAGCCGTTAGTTGATTTTCGCGAGGGACTGCGGCGGACGGTTGAATGGTATCGAGCCGGCGGCGGAAACGAGTAACGCCGTAAAGCCATTGCCGGTGGCACCGATGAGTGTGGACCAAGCTCACGGTGATGGACTTGAGTTGCAAGACGTGGCTGCACTGGCGGCCACGGGATTTTTTCCCGGTCTGCTGAAGAACTCGTTGCCTTGAGGTTTCAGCATTGCCCGAAGTCGTTCATCCGCAAGATGCGCCTGAGCCACGCGCAAAGCATGACGCCTTGCCTCCGGCAGCAGCTGCCGGTTCGTATACTTCGTTTGCCGCGCTATGGCAAACAGTGCGAGCGCGGCGCTGGTTTGTTGGCAGTGTGATTGGCGGGCTGTCGCTGCTGTGCCTGTTGTATTGTCTCATCGCGCCCAATCAGTATGAGGCAAAAGCGCGGGTTGTTCTGCACATTACGCAGGGGTCTTTGCTGGGTCTCGATGGTGAAAGCAATAGCGTCCCCTCAGGCTTTGGCGGAGCAACTTCGGAGATTGAGACCATCGCGAATGTATTCCGCAGTGACCGCCTTGCATGGCGCGTCATTCTCGATCACAAACTTTATCGCAATTCCGATTTCAATGGCTCCTTTGCGCGCTACTTTCCTGACTTCAGGCCGGAGGTGCCTAACCCTGCCGCGCAGGAATATCTACTGAAGCGCTTTGCTCGGCACCTGCATGTCAGCACTATTCCACGCACGTTGCTGGTGGAGATTCGCTTCCGTACGAAGAATGCTGCGCTTTCCGCTGAGGTGGTCAAAGCACTTATCCAGAGCTTTAACCAGGAAGAGTCCTCCATGCGTGTGAACGAGACGCGCACTGCAACGGAATACCTCAATAGCCAGCTCATGCTCCTGAAAGCGCAGGCAGACGCAAAAGAACGTGAGATGGAAGCCTTCAAGCGTGAAAACGGCGTGATGCTTGCGCCCGGTGCACGGTCAGATGTACAGGCGCAAGGACTTCCTCAACTGGTGGAAGTGGATGAGATTGCACGTGCGCTGGCAGCGGCAGCAGCAGAGCGTGTGCTCCGAGAGTCTCGCTATAAAGTCGCCGTGGAGGGGAATCCTGAGCTGGTGCTTGGTTCGGATTCACCGGTGCTGGCCGATGACGGAAGCATGGAAGTGGCAGTTTTTAAACAGATCCAGGCGAAGCGCGGCGACTTGCAACAGGAACTTGCACAGCTGACCTTGGAACACGGGCCAAACTACGGTCGCGTGGTAGAGGTTCGGCGGCAGCTGGAGGACTTGGACAGCCAAGTGAAATCGGAGCGCGGCAACCTGCTTGAAATGATGCGCCGCGCCATGGAAACAGCCCGTGACCGGGAAGCAATGTTGCGCACGCAATTGGATGAAAAGACAAGCGAAGGTGAGAAGGCGACGGACGCAGCAATGCGCTATGCGGCGATGGCATTAGAGGACAGCGCACTCCAGGAGATGTACATCCGCATCCAAGGGAAACTGCGAGAAGCAGGGTTGGAGGCTGGCGTCCATCCGCCTGATATCTGGGTGGTAGATCCGCCGATTGTTCCATCCAAGCCTGCAGCGCCAAATCTGCCGCTTTATATGGCCGTCACGCTTTTTGTAGCCATCTGGCTTGCGCTGGGAGGTGCATTCATAATGGAGTCTCTCAATCCGCGTGCGCTCCGCAATACCGTAGCGGTGCTATTTCTGCTAGTCGCAGTGGCGACGCATGCGCAAGCGCCTATTCCAAATACACAGGGTCTGCCTGGCGGAGTTACAAAGGTGATTACGCCCGAGCAGCCAAGAAATGTGCCTGATCCGCGAACCTCGCCTCCGGTATGGAGTGGAGCAGGTTCCAACGCGACGGTCTTGCAGGAATCGGGCGTTGGTGTAGCAATGGCGCCGGCGCAACTTTCTTCCGGCGATCTTCTTGACGTGAGTGAATTCCACACGCCCGAGTTTCATTCCACGGTGCGCATCGCAGAGGCAGGCACGGTTGTGCTGCCGATGATTGGAGAAATCAAGCTTGCTGGTCTGGATGAAGCAGGAGCTTCACGAGCTATCGCCGCAGAGTTAGTGGAGAAAGGTTTTCTGCTACATCCGCAGGTCTTTGTACTCGTTACGCAGGTTGTGGGGCAAGATGTAAGCGTACTCGGCGAAGTAACGCGGCCCGGCGTCTATGCCTTTACCGTACATCACAGGCTGCTGGATTTGATTGCAGCAGCTTCTGGGACCAGTCCAACAGCAGGCGGCGTGGTGGGCATTTTCCATCGCAACGACCCCGACACTCCACATATCGTCTCCCTGCGTGCCGTTGCAAGCGGCGCTGATGAGGAACATAATCCGGAACTCGAACCGGGTGACACTGTGCAGGTAAATCGTGCCGGTTTCATCTACGTTGTAGGCGGTGTCATGCGTCCTGGCGGCTTTGCCATGGATCCGCAACAGCATCTGACAGTGTTACAAGCACTTTCGCTCGCGTGGGGCCCCTCGCAAAGCGCTGCCACACAAAAAGCTATGTTGATCCGCGAGCAGCAGGACGGAGGGCGTCTTGTCACAGCGCTTAATCTCAAACGCATGCTCCGTGGACAGGATCCGGATCCGCCGTTGCGCGAGCGCGACATTCTCTTCGTTCCTGATTCGCTTGCCAAGAGCATCTGGAATCATTCGCTCGAATCGGCAATTCAGTCTGCGGCAGGGGTAAGCCTCTACGCAGGTATGGTCTACTCGCAGAGGTTTTAGCACAATGCGCAAACTGGCGTGGGCAATGCTTGTGCTGTTGGTCTTCACCATTCCATGGGAAGGCTCACTGGATTTTGGCGAGCCCATAGGTTCAATTGCGCGTGTTGCTGGGGTTCTTCTACTTCTGCTCGTAATTCCATCCGTCTTGCAGACAGGTCGCGCGCGCACGCCAGGAGTTATGCAAGTCTTGGTGATGGCCTACTACCTCTGGTTCTGTTGCTCCATATTCTGGAGTATTGACAGTGATGCAACACTTGACCGTATGCGAGGCAGCTTTCAGGTCGTCATGATTGTCTGGTTGCTGTGGGAATTGGCCGAAACGCCGCAGGACCTGCGTATGTTGCTGCGCGCTTATGTTGCGGGAGCATGGGTGTTGTGCGTTCTGACCATCGCTAACTTTTCTTCGACAGCGTTTACGCTGGCGAACACAGATCAAGCCCGCTTTGTAGCTGAAGGGCAGGATCCTAATGATGTAGCACGCTTTCTCGACCTTGCGCTGCCGATGGCGGGGCTTCTCTATGAAGGCGAAACGGCATGGTGGCGGAAACTGTTCGTTCTCGGATATCTGCCTGTAGGAATCCTTAGCGTTATTCTTACAGCTTCACGCGGCGGTTTTGTTGGTATATTCCCTGCGTTCGTGGGTGTTGCATTTCTACTGTTGCGCCACAAACCCGCACGTCAAAGAATTGCCGCAATTTGCGTGCCTGTTGTAGCAGCGGCCTTTGTGGTCGTTGTTCCGCTGGAAACATTGCAGCGCCTGGCAACGCTAGCTCAACAACTTCAGGGCGGAGACTTAAACCGGCGCGTGAACATCTGGATTGCTGCGTGGCATGTCCTGCCACAGCATCTATTTTTAGGTGCCGGTGCTGGCGCATTTGTCTCCGCGGCTGGGCTTTCATACATTGATACCGCACACAACACCATGCTTTCGCTGGTGATTGAAGGTGGCATTGTTGCGCTCCTGATTGCCGGAATGATTGTCTTCATAAGTGCGCGTAATGTTCTTCGTATGAAAGGCCCATTGCGCATCGGTTTTGGAGCAGCCTTGGTTGTATTGCTTGTTTCCATGCTCGATGCAACCGTAGAAGGAAATCGAAGTACATGGTTCCTGTTCGGATTGATTGCCTTTGCTGCACGTCTTGCGGAGGAACAACCTGTGAATTTGACGCAGTCTTTCCCCATGCCAGATGAAGTTGAAAACCGCAACCTCCTGCTGGAGGCCGCTGGCTAAGGTATGGCTGCAACATCGGCACTTCGGAAACAGGCATGCGAGCACAGCCGCGTAGCTCGCGCAGTCACCAGTGTCGCGATCGCCGGCATTGCTGTGAAACTTATAGCCACGCTGAAGGAGTTTGTTGCAGCAGGTATCTATGGTCGCTCTGATGCAATGGATGCGTTTCTTGTTGCGTTCCTGATTCCGAATTTGCTTATCAACCTGCTCGCAGAGTCCATGAATCAGGCTCTGATTCCTACCCTGGTGCGTGTGCGTTTGAAAGAGGGCATTGAACATGCCCAGCAGCTTTTCGCGAACTCCATGCTGCGTCTTTGCGTACTGTTGATCGTATCCATGATCGTTATGGCGGCACTAGCGCCTGTAATCTTTCCGTTGCTCGCATCTAACTTTGGTACATTCAAGCTGTCATTTTCCATTCGAATTTTCTTTGTATTGCTCCCAACCGTTCTTCTGGTAGGCTTGGCGAGCAATTGTGCCGCGGTGCTGAACACCATGGAGCAATTCAGCATGCCCACGCTGGCAGGAGCTCTCATCCCGTTTACCACCATTGCATGTGCGCTGCTTCTGCATGCCCAGCTTGGCATTTGGGCATTGGTTTACGGCACGCTCTTCGGTGCTGCAATACAGGCTGCACTCATGGCATGGATGCTTCGTGGCACCGGCTACTCCTTCCGCCTGCAATGGTGCAGGGCAACGGACGCCTCACGCGAAGTAGTGCAGCAATACGGGCCAGTTTTACTCAGCTCCGTGGTAGCCTCTGGCGGTTTATTGGCCGATCAGGCAATGGCCGCGATGCTGCCCGCTGGAAGCGTCTCTGCACTTGTGTATGCTGGGCGTTTTGTCAGTGTAGTTGTCACCCTCTTTGCCGGAGCGCTTTCCTCGGCGCTCACGCCACATTTCTCAACACTCGTAGCACGGCAGGACTGGGCCGGCTGCCGTGATAGTCTTCGCTACTGGATTCGCATTACAACTCTCCTCTCTATTCCAGTTGCGTTGGCATTTGTTGCGGGCTCGCCATTACTTGTGCGCATTACGCTGCAACACGGTATTTTCACGCAGCACGATACAGCCGTTGTGGCTCCAGTGCTGGCAATGTACGCTCTCCAAATACCCTTCTTTACCGTTAGCCGCGTGTATTACCGTTTTATCCTGGCGATGCGGCGCACGGATCTGATTCTTTATTGCGGACTGCTGAACCTCGTACTTGATATTGTGCTCAACCTTGTACTGATGCATTGGATGGGGCTCAAAGGTATTGCCCTTGCAACATCCCTATGGACAATGGCGACACTCGTCTTTCTCTGGTTTTGGTCAAAGAAAATTCTGGATGCTGCTGAGTATAAGAAGGCAAGGGAAGCAGTGCTGCATGGTATCCATGAAGTCCCGGAGAGTTTGTGAGAAAGACAAAGCTGGTAAAACCAGCGCAATACTTGCTGCGCATTGATGATGTCTGTCCGACCGTGCATCACGAGAGTTGGGCGCAGCTTGTGTTGCTAATTCGCGAGTTTGGTATCCAGCCAATTCTGGCCGTCGTTCCGCAGAATGAAGATCCACATTTACAACAGTCACCGGAAGATCCGCAGGTGTGGGAAGAACTTTGCGCCATGCAAGCTGCCGGCGCAGCAATTGGGCTGCACGGTCTGAATCATCTCTGTACCAGTCGCGGTAAGAGTCTAATCCCAATGCATCGTGAAGTAGAGTTTACTGGGCTTGCGGTTGAAGCACAGCGCGCCCGACTGCGCACTGGAATCGAAATCCTGCGTGGTAAAGGGCTCGAACCACGTCTGTGGGTTGCTCCCCGACATGGATTTGATCGCAATACATTGAAAGCGCTCCAGGCAGAAGGAATCGAGTGGCTTTCGGATGGCATGGCGCGTGTGCCATTTGTACGCGGCGGAGTGCGATGGATTCCACAGCAACTTTGGGGCCCGGTAAACAAAGCCGCTGGTGTGTGGACAATCTGCCTGCATCCGGGGCCGGCATTGTGTAACCAGTTGGAAGAAATTAACGTTTTCGTGAAACGAAATCGTGCCCAGTTCACATCCTTTGATCGTGTGCGGGATGAATTCATCGAAACGGGGCTTGGTGTTGGTGAGCAGCTTTATGAAGCTGCCGTTATGTGGCGCTTGCGTCTGCGTCATGCGCGGAAGCACTGATTTCCGCAACTTCGTGCATAGCATTCAGCATAGTCCCATTCCGCAAAAGCCCAGCATAGAGCGCCTCCCAGCGATCAAGCACAGTAGCAAGGCTGTAATGTTCCACTACATGTATCCGTGCCTGCATGCCGATCTTTTCTCTTTCTGCAGCGGGCAGTTGCATTAGTCGAAGCATGGCAACCTGCAGCGAATGAAAATCTCCAACATCGGCAAGAAATCCGTTTTGTTCCGACTGCAGAATTTCCGTTGCACCGGCAACGGTAGTAGAGACAGCTGGCAAGGCGCAAGCGCTTGCTTCAAGCAAACTCATCGGGAGCCCCTCCCAGCGCGACGACAGCGCAAATCCATCGGCAGCCCGCATCCAGCGCACCATGTCCTCTACATGGCCGGGCAGATATACGCGATCAGCAACACCGAGAGATTTAACCAGAATTTCCAGCTCGGAGCGTTGCGAGCCTTCTCCTGCGATCACAAGTCGCGCATGCGAAGGCAAGTCGGCAAAGGCACGTAGCAGCGTAGCAAAGTCTTTGACCGCCTCCAATCTTCCTGCCGCAAGCCATAAAAACTCATCGCGCAGGGCCAGACGTTCTCGCATCTCTGCGCGTATCGCAGAGTCTGGCTTCCAGCATTGCGTATCAACACCATTCGGAAGAACAGAAACTTTGTGCCTCGGAATCATTCCCGCATCCAGCCACGCATCGGCAGCTTCACTACCTACAACCGTAACCTTGTCAGTCAGCCAATTGCTTATGTGGTAGCCAATCCTGCGTCCAAGCGTTCCAGTTCCCGCTGTATGAACGGTATCGACGACTGCACGAACCGGGACAATGAGCCGTGACCAGCGCGCCATCCATGCCGCGTGGGGCAAATGCGCATGTAGCACATCAGGTTTTTCATGCCACATCCAGCGATTCAGTGTAAGCCAGCCTGTCGGATCTGCAAGCCCTTTACGCATGCGTAGGCTGAGAAAATCGATGCCATTTCTCTTGAGAACTGCTGCCTGCTCACCACCTGTGCCAGAGAGCGCGATGACAGTGATACGCCAGCCGTGCTCCGCCAATCCATGAGCCAGAAGGAGAACTTGCCGTTCTGCACCGCCAACACGATCAATCGTGGGAATCAGAAAAACGATGTGGCTCATGTAGTTGCTCCCGTAAGAACTTCGTCGATGAGTCGTTCATAGCGTGCAAGTGCGTTGGGAGCATGGAATGGCACAATCCATTCATGATGGAAACGGTTCTCATTTTTAAGCAAGGGGAGGGCATCGCATAACGCTTGCGCAAGCGCCTTAGCAGATATCTCGGATGCAACCCAAGCGCCGAGATGTCCTTGCAGCAGTGCAGCAATCCCTCCGTGAGCAGGAGTTGCAACGATAGGCAAGCCTGCCATAGCTGCTTCCAACATGGCATTGGGCATACCCTCATGCCGCGACGAAAGAACAAACGCGCTGGCGCCCGGAAACCACTTCTCAGGTTGCTCCACGTGGCCCACAAAATGAACCCGCGTATCAATGCCGAGTTCCCGGCAAAGTTCCCAGAGCATATTCCTCTGTGATCCATGACCTAGGATCGTTAAGTTTGCCGCGGGGAAGTGCTTGATTACCTGTGCAAATGCACGCACAAGCAAGTCGAATCCCTTGGCTGGTACAAGACGTCCGACAGCAAGCAAATGAGGTCCGGGTCCATCCCAGAGGTTGCTGTGATCTCCAGATTCAGGTGTTCTCACAGCAACAGGATTTGGCAGAATGTGCAGGCCGCGTGTGCTGCCAAGCAGCGAGTGGAGTTCTTCTGCCATGGTTTCACTTTGGCAGACAATGGCCTCCGCGTGTGGATAGAGCATACGGTACATCAACTGCGTTGGCATTCCGACTTCCGCTGCATTGGACGTGAGCCCGTTTTGCCGAACAACGCAACGCGTATGCCCAGGCAGCAGCGGTCGCAGCATCAACACAAGAAAATTCAGATGGAAGATACCGGAGAAGACTAAATCCGGTTTAAGCCGCCAGATGAGTCGCAGGAGCGGAAAGATAGCGTTTCGAACTCGGCTGGCTCCCAGCGTATGAACCGAGACAAAGGAAGGCAGGGAACCATCTGGAACCGACCACTGGGTGATGAGTCCGATGTGCACGTCGTATTTGGCCGCAGAAATCCCCCCGGCAAGGAGTGCAATGACGCGCTCGGCACCTCCTCCGCCAAAGTGCGGAATGAGAAATAACACCCGCCTTCTAGTAATCATGGTATGCTGTTACCAAAATACGAAAAAAGTAATTACGTTGCAAAGCAAATTCTGTCCTCATGCAGAGGACAGTTTGGCGCGTGCTGCAAGTGCGCTTCTCCCTTGAGATGTGTGCAATTGGATTCTGTGAGGACTCATGGAAATCAGCACGACTGGCCCTGTGGGTGCAGAGGCAAGTAATGATGCGTGCCAGCCTCTTGTAGTAGTTGGAATTACGAATTCTCAAACTTGCCTTGTACTCTCCGGCCGCATTCGCGCACTTCGTGAGGCCGGCTTTCGTGTTGTCTTGATTTCCAGTCCTGGCAAGCTGCTCATGCGCATCGCGGTACAGGAGGGGATTGAGACCATTGCGATCCCCATGGTTCGTGAGCTTTCTCCTTTTCAGGATTGCGTTGCGCTTTTTCGCATATGGCGCACACTTAGGCGGCTGCGTCCGGATTTGACCGAGTTCAGCACGCCGAAGGCTGGACTACTGGGAAGCATTGCGGCATTGATTTGCCGTGTTCCATCACGCGTATATCTGCTCCGCGGGCTCAAACTGGAGACAGCACATGGATGGAAACGGCGTTTGCTTTGTGCTGCGGAGAAGCTTACGGCAGTATGCTCCCACCAGGTAATCTGCAACAGTCGCAGCCTGCGGAAAGGCGCGCTCGAGCTTGGCTTGGTGCCGGAACATAAGTTGCGGCTGCTCGGTGAAGGCAGCAGCCACGGCGTGGATGTGGAGCATTTTGTTCCAGGAGCTCCTGAAGCAAATGCAGCACTGCGTGCCGGATACGATCTTCCCGCCGACGCTCCTATTATTGGCTTCGTGGGCCGTTTGACGGGCGATAAAGGCGTACCGGAGTTGATCGAGGCCTTTGATGCACTGCTGAAAGACATTCCGACGGCAAGGCTGCTGCTTGTGGGTTGGTTTGATTCCTCAGAAGACGCGCTGGAGCCACGCTTACGCCACTACATTGAGCTGCATCCTGCAATTTTGCGCACGGGCTTTGTACCAGACACGGCGCCTTGGTACCGCGTCATGGATATGCTGGTGCTCCCTACCTGGCGTGAAGGCTTTCCTAATGTAGTGCTGGAGGCGTCAGCTTCTGGAATTCCAGTGGTGACGACGCTGGCAACAGGTTCACGCGATGCCGTAGTTCCAGAGGTGACCGGGCTGCTTATCCCTCCAGGCTATCCTGAGGCCATTCACGAAGCGATGCTTCAATTGTTACGCAATGAGGAGCAGCGCCGCGAAATGGGCCGTGCAGCGCGGCGGTGGGTAGTGGAAAACTTTACCGAGAGAAACGTGCTCGCTCACACGATCTCTCTCTATAGCGCATTGCTCCGTAAGAGAGAGGAAGATACCTCTGCCGTGCTAGCAAGTGACGCAGCTACGGCAGAGGTAGAGCACTACTGAAGCGCATGTGCCGCGTTTTCGGCTGCATGCAGAATGGGCGCCGGAGCAATACCGAGCCACAGTGTCGCTCCCACAGTAAAGAGCAAGGCTGCGATAACCGCAACGCCAATCTGCGGAACAGGGAAGTGGCGATTTTGGTTGTCTTCAGCTTTTTGCGCTGCCGCAAAGGCAAGTCGCAGGTAGTAAGCCGCCGCAACGCCGGAATTCAGCAGGCCGATAATTGCGAGAATGACTGCACCGCCGCCGACCGCAGCCGAAAACGAGTAGAACTTACCGAAGAAGCCGCCCGTGAACGGAATCCCCACCAGCGAGATCAGGAAGAAGATCAGCAGGATTCCAAGGACGGGAGAGCGATAGAGAAGTCCTTTGAAGTCCTCGACTAGCGGCAGATGCTCATCATATCCACTGATGAGCGTGACGACAGCGAAGACGCCGACATTCATCGCCGCATAAGCTGCCGTGTAGAAGGCGGCTGCAGCAATACCTGTTTGTGAGAAGCTTGCAAAAGCGGCTAGCAGATAACCTGCATGCGCAATCGACGAGTAGGCAAGCATGCGCTTCACATTCTGCTGGCGCAGCGCGGCCAAATTGCCAATTGTCATGGAAGCTGCGGCAACCACCCACAACAGCGGCGACCACAGAGAGCGCAGGCTCGGCAACATTTCGTATAGCACACGCAGTAGCAGCGCAAAGGCCGCAGCTTTTGGAGCCGTTGAGAGCAGCGCAACAACAGGCGATGGTGCGCCCTCATACACATCCGGCGTCCATACATGAAACGGTGCGGCCGAAACCTTGAAGAAGATTCCGACGAGCATCAGGATCAGGGCCAGCACAACAAACGTGTGGTTCTCCACGCCGGAAACCTTATGCGCAATCTCATAAATCTGCGTGGTTCCCGTTGCGCCAAACAGCAGCGCAATGCCGTAGAGCAGAAAACCCGTGGCAAACGATCCAAGCAGAAAATATTTAATTGCAGCTTCCGGTCCTTTGCCCGTGTGCTTGCGGTATCCGGCAAGGATGTACGTCGAGATGGAAGAAATCTCCAGCGCGACGAAGACGACAAGCAGTTCAACCGCACCGGTCAGCAGGCACATGCCGGAAGCGCCAAAGAGAGTCAGTGCAAAGAATTCGCCGAGGTGATGACTGTCACGCGGCAGCGTATCCAGCGCAATCAAAATCGCAACCAGCACAATCCCGCAAATCAGTACATGAAAGAAGACCGTAAACGGACTGGTTTCGACAGTGCCGAAGTAAGCCGTGCCCGGCTCAAGCCGAAGCTGGATCAGGCTTGCCCATAGAGCAACCGTAGCGCCCAGCGCCGCGACCCAGCCAAGCGGCCGGCGCGCAGCCTTCACAGGCAGCGCTGCATCTACAAGCATGACAAGGATGCCGGCGACAACAAGGATCACTTCCGGAAGTATGCGCAGCAGGTCGGTGTTCATCGTGCAACCTCCTGTTGCATTGCCGGTGTGAGAACAAGATGCGAGGAAGAGGTCTGCTGTATCGGTGCAGGCTTCATGGCGTTTTCAATCGTAGGCATCCAGTATCCGGGAACCAGGCCCATCACCAGCATCAGCACCGCCAGCGGAACCAGTGCAATCCACTCGTTGAAGCCGAGGTCGTGAACTTCCTTCTGTGCCGTCAGCGGGCTCTCCGGGCCGTAAAAGACGCGCTGCACAAACCACAGCGTGTAAGCCGCTCCAAGAATCACGCTTACCGTTGCGGCAATCGCCCAGCCTTTATTCACGCCGGTAAATGTGCTCGACAGAATCAGGAACTCACCGATAAAGCCATTCAGCATCGGCAGTCCAATCATCGCCAGCGAAGTAAGTACAAAGAAGGTAGCCGTGCGCGGCAGCTTTCCAGCCACGCCGCCAAAGGTTGCAATCTGGCTCGACTCATAGCGCGAGTACAGCACCCCCAACAGCACAAACAACGCGCCTTCCATCACGCTCTGGTTCAACGTCTGGTAAACCGCGCCATCCTTGCCCGTCAGCGTAAGCCCGTAGATGCCCAGCACAATAATGCTGAAGTGTCCCACCGTGCCAAAAGCCACCAGCCGCCAGAAGTCGCGCTGCACCAGCGCCAGGCACGCGCCGTACAGAATGCCGATCACAGCCAGCGCAATCAGCACCGGAGCGACATACTTAGCCTGTTCAGGAAAGAGCCCCACATGGAAGCGCAGCATCGAGTAGAGGCCAAGCTTTCCGGCAATTACCATTGCGAGCGCCACCGGAGCCTCGCTGAACGCATCCGCCAGCCACCCATGCAGCGGAAACACCGGGACCTTCACCGCGAAAGCAAAGAGAAACGCCAGCGCAACCCAGAACAATCCGCTGCCGGAAAGCGTTCCACCAGCAATTGCCTGCTGTAGCTCAACAAAGTTGAAAGTCCCCGTCTTCGCATAGAGCCACAGAATCGCCACCAGCAGCGGCGCCGAAGGAATAAACGTAAACAGGAAGAACTTCAGAGCAGCCTTATGCCCGTCCTTGCGCCCATACATGGCAATCAGCACTGCCATCGGCACAAGCGAAAGCTCCCAGAAGCCGTAGTAGAGCATCAGGTCCAGCGCCACAAACACGCCGAACATCGCCGTCTGCTGCACAAGAAACAACGAGTAAAAAACCTTCGTGCGTTCCGTAATTGTGTTCCAACTTGCCAGCACGCCCACAGGCGCAAGCAGACCAACCAGGACCACGAGCCACAAGCTCAGCCCATCCACGCCCACGTGATACGCAATCGCTGGGCTCTCAATCCATGGCACGTTCGCTTCCAACTGGAATCCCGGCACGCCCTGTTGAAAGTGCGCAGGCAAGTGCAGCGTAAGCCCAAAGCTCACTAGCGCCGTCAGCAGCGCGATCCAGCGCGGCAGCTTGCCCGCCTCTGGCAGCAACGCAATCAGCAGCGCACCAGCCAGTGGAACCAGCAAGATGAGCGAGAGAATGCAGTGGTTAATATCGTTCATCGTCTCACCGTCCCGCCCAATTGAGATGAATGCCAAAGTTAGCCAGCACGTTGGTCCACGGCACCAGCGCAAAGAGCAGCAGCACCGCAGCCCCCGCCGCAAGCCACGCAGCGTAAGAGCGCAGATTGCCCGACTGCCACTTTTGCAAAATTGCTCCAGCCAGCGTTGCAATTCCAGCCAGCAGCCACGCCAGCCCGCCAAGAATCGCAAACTCCACAACCCATTCCAGAATGAATCGCGAAATTACCATTAGCGGCTTCACAATGATCGCGTTGTAAAGCTCATCCACGTAGTACTTGTTCAGCAGCAGCTTGTAAGGCCCGGAAAGGGAAGTCGCGAGATTTGCGGGCTTTTCATTCTGCTTGGAGTAGAGTACGTGTGCGATAACCAGGCCGATTACTGCAACCAGGACGGCAATGCCACTGAAGCCAAGTTCCGGAATCCCGCTTGTATTGACTACCTCATGCTCGCCTACAACCGGAGCTAGCCACGCGCCGAACTTCTCAATCCCAATCCATCCACCGCCAATTGAAAGCAGCGCGAGAATCGTAAGCGGTCCAAGCATCGACCAAGGGCTCTCATGCGGATGCAGCGACTTGTCCCGCTGTTCTCCGAAGAAGGTCAGATACCACAGTCGGAACATATAGAACGAAGTCAGCAGGGCAGTGAAGATACCCACAGCCCAGAAGATCTTCCCATTTGTGCCGTGCTGAAACGCAGCGTAAAGAATTGCGTCTTTCGAGTAAAAAGCGGACAGGAACGGAAACCCGGCAATCGCAAATACAGCCGCAGTCATCGTTGCGAAGGTGACGGGCAGCTTCTTCCAGAGTCCGCCCATCTTGCGCAGATCCTGCTCACCGCCGAGTCCGTGAATCACTGAGCCAGCTGCAAGGAAGAGCAACGCCTTGAAAAACGCGTGCGTCATCAGGTGAAAGACCGCAGCCGAGTAAGCCGCAACGCCGCAACCCAGCACCATGTATCCAAGCTGCGAGACAGTCGAGTAAGCCAGCACGCGCTTGATATCCGTCTGCACCACGCCGATTGTTGCCGCAAAAAGCGCCGTAGCCGCACCCACAATCGCCACAACAGTAAGAGCCAGAGGCGAACGGTCAAAGATCGCATGCGAGCGCGCAATCATGTATACGCCGGCCGTCACCATCGTCGCCGCGTGAATCAGGGCGGAAACTGGCGTCGGACCTTCCATCGCATCCGGCAACCAGACATACAGCGGAAGCTGCGCCGACTTGCCCGTAGCACCAACAAACAGGCACAGTGCAATGCAGGTCAACACACCACCCGTCCATCCCGGATTCAGCGCCAGCTTCGCGGCAATCTCGCTGAAGCTCAGCGTGCCGAAGTTTGCCAGTAGCAGAAACATTCCGATGAGGAAGCCGAAGTCGCCAATGCGGTTGACGATGAACGCCTTCTTGCCTGCATCCGCTGCAGAAGTCTTCTTGAAGTAGAAGCCGATGAGCAGGTATGACGCGAGACCCACGCCTTCCCATCCCACAAACATCAGCAGCGCATTGCCGGCCAGCACCAGCACCGTCATAAAGAAGAGGAAGAGATTCAGGTAGCTGAAGTAGCGCCAGTAGCCCTCCTCATGCGCCATGTACCCGGTCGAATAGATGTGAATCAGAAACCCGACGCCTGTGATAATCAGCAGCATCGTCAGCGAAAGCTGATCTAGCACAAAGCTAAAATCAATATGCAGCGAGCCCGCGTTAATCCACGAGCCCAGCGTTTCCGTATAGGGCAGCGTGCCGCCCGTATACACGTAGTAAGCCGCATTCGCAACCACGCCAAACGCAGCCAGCGGAGCCAGCAACGCAATCGTCGAGACAAGCGCCTTGGGCAATCGCGTACCAAAGATTCCGTTCAGCAGGAAGCCTGCAAACGGCAGCAGCGGAATCAGCCAGAGATGTAGAGATCCGTTCATAGTTTCATCAGGTCGATTCGGTCGACGGCCAGTGTCCCGCGTGCGCGGAATATAGAAATAATGATGGCCAATCCCACCGCAGCCTCAGCCGCGGCTACCACCATCACAAAGAAGACAAAGATCTGCCCCTTCACCAGGTGCCATTGATGCGCAAAGGTGACAAAGGAAAGATTCACGCCATTGAGCATCAGCTCAATCGACATAAAAATCGTAATCAGATTGCGGCGAATCAGAAATCCGCAAATCCCCAGCGAAAACAACGCCGCACTCAACAGCAAATACCACGAAACAGGAATCACTCGCCCGCCTCCTGATCTCCGTGGCCTTTGCGCGCAAGCGCCACAGCGCCAAGAATCGCAATCAGAATCAGCACCGACGTAACTTCAAACGGCAGCAGCAATTCATGGAAGAGCACACGGCTGAGATCTTCGGTAGAAGTCACGCCATCGCTCAGCGTAATCCCGCCAAGTCCCTGCGCCTTCAAAATCACCGTAGCAATCACCGCAAGAATCGCAGTCACAGCAGGGAAGCCAAGCGCAATCGCCGACTTGCTCCCTAGCGTGCGCTCCTCGCGTCCTGCATTCAACAGCATGATGACAAACGTGAAGAGAACCATGATGGCGCCTGCGTAGACGATGATCTGCGCAGCAGCCAGGAACTCCGCGCCCAGTAGCAGATACAGCACTGCCAGCGAAGTCATCACCACCACCAGCGACAGTGCGCTGTTAATGGGATGCTTCTGCAGCAGGAGATTCAGCGCTCCTGCGAGGCACAACCCGGCAAAGACGATAAAAAGAATGAGGTGCATCGTTCCTTCGCGTCGGTTATAGCTGAGCCGCCAGGGCCAGCCGATGAAGGAGAGGGATAAGAGCAGTTTCGCTTCGTCGAAAATCCTCTCCGATTGTAAACGAGCGTTCTACGACTTGAACGCCAGCCAGAGGCTTGTTCCCACAATGTTCAGAATCGCGAGCGGCAACAGCCAGCGCCACCCGAAGTTCATCAGTTGGTCATAGCGGAAGCGAGGCAGTGTGCCGCGCACCCATATGTAGACAAACAGGAAGAAGAAAACCTTCGCGACAAACCAGAGGATCGGCAGAATCACGCCAATCACCGGCATCGATTCTAGCCCGAACAGATTCCCAAACGGGCTGGTCCATCCACCAAGGAAGAGCAGCGACGCAACGCAGCTTACGGTAATCATGTTCGCGTACTCTGCCATGAAGAACGTAGCGAACTTCATGGAGCTGTACTCCGTGTGATATCCCGCAGTCAGTTCGCTCTCAGCCTCAGGCAAGTCAAACGGTGCGCGGTTGGTTTCCGCATAGGCCGCTGTCAGATAAATAAAGAACGCAACAGTCTGGAACCCGCCGAAGATATTCCACGAGAGAATCCCATGTCCCGACTGGCTCTCCACAATCTCGCGCAGGTTCAGCGATCCCGCTCGCAACACCACGCCAACCAGTGACAAGCCCAGCGCCAGCTCATAGCTGATCAACTGCGCTGAGGACCGTAGCGACCCGAGTAGCGAATACTTGTTATTCGACGACCACCCCGCCAGCGCAATGCCATACACGCCAATCGAAGTAATGCCCAGCACAACCAGCAGCCCAATGTTCACATCAGAAATCTGGAAGACGTGAAAACCTTCCGGCGCAAATCCCGGATTCCCAAACGGAACTACCGCAATCGAAACCAGCGCGCAGCCCAGCGCCAGTATAGGAGCCAGCAGATACAGCGGCTTATAAACATGCGTCGGTGTCAGGTCTTCCTTCAAAAACAGCTTGGCACCATCCACCAACGGCTGCAGCAACCCGAAGGGACCCACACGGCTCGGTCCCCAGCGGTTCTGGATGCGACCGACGACCTTGCGCTCCAGCAGCACCGTGTAAGCCACGGCCATCAACAGGATCACCGTGACCACCAGTACCTTCAGCAGGCTCCATAGAATAAACTGCAAAATCGTCACTTGACTCTAGCCTTTCGTCCTCAAAACTTCGTTTCAGTCCGCGGCGGTCTCAGCCAGCTCACGCGTTTGGTTTTTCTGCAACTCGGTCAGGTATGTGCTATACCGCGAAAGCTCGCCCGAGGTAAACAGCCCATCATGCGCCGGTGTCACCAGGTCCACAGCCAAAGCAATCGCCGACACCGGCACAAATCCCGGCTCAGTCGGCACATCGTTTCCGGCAAACAGGTTCAAGCGATCCAACTTGTAGCTCGGCACGAGCCGCTCAATCTCATCCAGCACAGCCAGCGGATCAAACGGACTCACCTTAGGCTCCAGCCCATTTGCCGTCAACCAAACGGCATGACGGTCAGCCTCACCGGCCTGCGCGCCGCGCGACTGACCAAAGTCGCCAATTGTGCCCTTACCAAACGGCACCAGCGTTTTCACATCCACGCCCATACTGCCGGCCAGCCGCACAAGAATCTCAAACTCCGGCTTTGTTCCCGCGTGATCCGCAGCTTTCTTCACCAGCTGCACATCCCCAAAAGTATTCGTCACCGTGCCGCTCTTCTCATAGAGGCTCGCTGCGGGCAACACCACATCCGCCAGAGCAGCCGTCTCCGTCAGGAACATATCGAGCACAATCACAAACGCGCCGTTCAGGTTCGCGGGGTCCACGCCTGGGTTCTTCGCCGGATTCGCGCCCACAACTAGCAGCGCGCCAAGCTGTCCCTGTCGTGCTGTATCAAAAATCTCCGGCCATGCCTTGCCAGCCTTAGCCGGCAGCCCCGGATACTCCTGCGCAAACACGCCCGGCTCCGTTACCGGCACATAGCCCGGCAGCAGGTCAGGGAAGAGCCCCATATCGGCCGCGCCCTTCGAATTCGCAAAATCGCCAAGATAGGCAAACCGCACATTGCCGCGATTCAGTCCCCATGCCACGAGCGACTTCAACTGCGCCCCTCGGAACTCCTGCCCAAAGATGATGAGCAATGATTCTTCCGCCATCACAGCCTTCGCAAAATCCGTACCCTGCTGGTCGAGCAGCGTCGTCAGGTCCTTGTACCCATTCGGCGGAACGCCCTGCGTAGCCTTCGCTTGCCGCTCCAGCTTAATCGACTGATGATTCACCACGTACAGTCGCGCATTGTTCAACCGCACGTTTGTGCGCAGGTTCCACGCCAGCAGAGGATGTTCTTCGGTAGGATTGCCGCCCACAAGCAGCACCGCCGGAGCCGTCAGCGTTTCCTTCATGCTGGCAATCTTGTGCTCATGGCCCGCAATCGCCTGAGCAAAGCTGATGTAATCCGCCGTGCGCTCATGGTCAATATTGTTGGTGCCAAGAACCGTACGCGCAAACTTCTGCAGCAGGTAGTTCTCTTCGTTCGTCGTGCGGTTCGACCCGAGAACAGCAATCTTGTCGCCGCCCTTCGCAGTCTTCACGTCTTTCAGCTTGTTCGCAGCCACGCGCAGCGCATGCTCCCACGTCGCAGGTTCAAGCTTTCCAGTGGCATTACGAACCAGCGGCTTCGTCAACCGCGCTTCGCTTTCAACGAAATCAAACCCAAACCGACCCTTTGCGCAGAGGAAGTCGCCGTTGATGCCACTCTTGTCGCGATTATCCGCGCGCACAATCGCCGTGCCGTCATTCGACTGCTTCACGCCCAGCGTCACTTTGCAGCCATCGCCGCAATGCGTGCAAACAGTCGAAACGTGGTTCATTTCCCACGGCCGCGTCTTATAGCGATAGGAACCCGAAGTCAGCGCGCCAACGGGGCAGGCATCAATACACATGCCGCACTCTTCGCACTCCAGATGATCGCCGCCATTCGGAGCAATCACCGCGCTCACGCCGCGGTTCTGAATGCCCAGTGCGTAAACATCCATTCCTTCGCCGCACATGCGCACGCAGCGATAGCAGAGGATGCACCGCGGACGGTCAAAGAAGACCTGCGGAGACCACTGCTGTTCCTCGCGATGCTGCTTCGCATCGACCATCAGGCTCTCGCCCGCGCCGTACTTGAAGGTCATGTCCTGCAGCTCGCACTCGCCGCCCGCGTCGCACACCGGGCAGTCCAGCGGATGGTTCCCAAGCAACAACTCAATCGTCGCCTTGCGCGCCTGCGCAATCTCCGGCGACTCCGTAATAAACACCTGCCCCTCAGCCACAGGGGTCGTGCAAGCTGTCTGCAGTTTCGGCACCTTTTCCTGGCGCACTACGCACATACGGCATGCGGCTTGCAAACTCAACCCTGGGTAATAACAGAAAGCCGGAATCTCGATACCAGCCTTGCGGCAGGCATCAATCAGCAGCGTCCCCGCCGGAGCCGTCAGCTTCTTTCCATCGACTGTGAAAGTTACGTCAGCCACATTCTCTCCAAATCGTCGTGCGAGCCGCTAAACAACGGCCAGTTCCATGTGCTTCGTGTGCGGGCAGGGCTTGCCGTCCAAATGTTCTTCAAACTCCTTGCGGAACTTCTTCACAAACGCTGCCGTCGGCATCGCCGCCGCATCTCCAAGCGGGCAGAAGGTGCGGCCCAGCATGTTCTGCGCCAGATACGCAATGTTGTCGATATCCTTCGCCGTGCCAAAGCCATTGTGGAAGCGAGTCAGCGACTTCTTCAGCCAGTCCGTTCCTTCGCGGCAGGGAATGCACCACCCGCAGCTCTCATGCTGATAGAAGTTGATCGTCCGCAGTGCAAACTCCACCATGCAGGTCGTGTCGTCAATCACCACCACGCCGCCCGAGCCAAGCATCGACCCGGCCTTGCCCACTTGGTCGAAGTCCATGCCAATATCAATCTCTTCCGGCAGCAGCACCGGCGTAGAAGACCCGCCCGGCACCACAGCCTTCAGTCCGCGTCCGCCCTTAACACCGCCGCCCACCTCGTAAATCATCTTCTTGAGGTTGTAGCCCATCGGCAGTTCATAAATTCCCGGCCGCTCCACATGGCCCGACAATCCAAACAGCCGCGTACCGCCATTGCGCTCCGAGCCAACCGCTGCGTAAGCCGGCCCGCCCATCGCAATCACATGCGGAACCGAAGCAATCGTCTCGGCATTATTGATAACCGTCGGTCCGCCATACAACCCAACCACGGCAGGGAAGGGAGGCTTAATGCGCGGCACGCCGCGCTTGCCTTCCAGCGACTCCATTAGCGCCGACTCTTCACCAACCTCGTAAGCGCCCGCGCCCGACTGCGTAATTACGTTGAACTCAAAATCCGAGCCGAGAACATTCTTGCCCAGTACGCCCTTCGCGTACGCATCGGCAACAGCCTTCTCCATGATCTCCAGCAGATAGCGATACTCTCCGCGCAGATAGATGAATCCCGTCTTCGCGCCAATCGCCAGCCCCGCGATCATCGTGCCTTCAATAATCGAATGCGGATCATGCAGAAAAATCAGGTGGTCTTTGCAAGTCGCCGGCTCGCTCTCGTCACCATTCACCAGCACATACTTCGGCTTGGCCGACTGCTTCGGCACAAACGACCACTTCAAACCAGTAGGGAAGCCCGCTCCGCCGCGTCCGCGCAGACCGCTGGCCTTCATCTCATTGATGATCCAGTCCGGCCCCTCGGCAATGCACTTCTTCAGCGACTCATAGCCGCCCAGCTCTATGTACTTATCGATATCCGCAGCGCCCATTCCGAAACGCTTCGATACAATCTTTACTTCATCGGGATGCGAAACGAGTCTAGGCATTTTTTACGCTCCCGTTGGGGCTGGACTGGTATTTGGCCTTATATTCCTCAATAATCTTTGGCACATCATTAGGAGTCAGATCGTCATGAAACGCGTAATTCACCTGGATCGCCGGAGCCCAGCAGCAAGCCCCAATGCACTCCACTTCTTCGAGTGAGAAGACGCCATCCGGCGTAACGCCTTTGTGCCCAATGTGCAGCTCGTCTTGAAAACGTTCGTACACTTCATAAGCGCCGCGCAGCATGCAGCTAATGTTCGTGCACACCTGGATGTTGAATTTCCCCGCCGGCTTAAACCGCAGCATCGAGTAGTACGTTGCCACGTTGCGCACGTCCAACTGCGTAATGCCGATGCGCTCCGCAACCTCGGCAATCACTGCATCGGAGAGATACCCAATCTCATCCTGCGCGTAGAGCAGCATCGGCACCAGCGCCGAGCGCTTCACCGGATACTTGGCGACCAGAGCGTCAAACCGCGCCGACAACTGTGGCGAAAAGATGGACATTGTTTCACTCATTGCATCAACTCCCGTGCCCACGCCTCTGCAGCCAAATCCATCTCTTCCTCACCGGCCAGGCTTTTCAACTTCCCAGCCTCAGTTAATTGAAGCGTTCCTACCGTTCCGTCTTCGCGCAGCAAACTTATTTCCGGTCCGCTGCGCCTCAGGTCCAGCCACTTGTCCCCGTGCCGAACCGTAATCCGTTCCTCGCCCAGCTCCACCGTGGCCTGGCGGTTTCCATTCAAGCCATGGGCCGCGGTGTAACTGCGAAGCAGGGAAGCAAGCGACACCCAAAGTTCCACATACAACGGCGCGCTGGAATCACTGACCGCCATTAGCGGTCAATCTCCCCCAGCACAATATCAATCGAGCCAATCACGGCCACCACGTCCGCCAGCAGCCGTCCCTTGCACATCGTCTCCAGCGCCTGCAATGAGGCAAATCCCGGATACCGCATGTGCACGCGATAAGGCTTCGCCGTGCCGTCCGAGACAACGTAATATCCCATCGACCCGTGTCCCGACTCAATCTGCTGGTAGACCTCGCCCGCCGGAACCGCAAAGCCCTCGGTCACAATCTTGAAGTGGTGGATGAGCGCTTCCATCTGCGTCTTCATTACCTCTCGGTCAGGAAGAACGATTTTCGGCGCGTCAGCCTTGAAGTGCCCTTCCGGCATGCCATCGAGAGCCTGGTTGATGATCCGCACGCTCTGCCGCATCTCTTCAAGCCGCACCACATACCGCGCCCACACATCGCAGCCGTCTGAAACCGGAACATCGAACTGAAATTTCTCGTAGCTGGAGTACGGCATATCGCGCCGCAAATCAAAATCAATCCCCGAAGCGCGAGCCACCGGCCCCGTTACAGCCAGCGCAATCGCATCTTCCTTCGACAGGTGTCCCACGTTCTTCAGGCGGTTCACAAAAATCGGATTGCCAGTCAGCAGGTTCGAGTACTCATCGATCTTTTCCGGAAAGGTCTTGATGAACTCGCGAATGCGCTCCATCATTCCCATCGGCGGCTCCATCGAGAGCCCGCCAATGCGGAAGTAGCTGGTCATCATGCGCTGACCTGCCACCATTTCAAAGATTTTCAGAATCTCTTCGCGCTCACGGAAGGTATAGAGGAAGACCGTGAGCGCGCCAATATCCATCGCATGCGTGCCCAGCCAGATCAAGTGCGAATTAATACGCGTAAGCTCGGTCAGCAATACGCGAACCCACTGCGCCTTATCCGGAATTTCCAGGTCGAGCAGTTTCTCAACGGCCAGACAATAACAAAGATTGTTCGCCATCGGCCCTAGGTAATCCACGCGATCCGTCATCGGAACCACCTGCTGATAAAACTTCGCCTCGCAGGTCTTCTCAATGCCTGTATGCAGATACCCAATCTCGGGATACAGCCTTACAACAATCTCTCCGTCAATCTCAAGAACAAGCCGAAGAACGCCGTGCGTCGAAGGATGCTGCGGTCCCATATTCAGCACCATGTGCTGATCGCTCGCGCCTTCCGCAACAGGAGCTTCCAGTATCGGAGTGCCCAGATCCAATTCCGCCATTACCGATACCCCTCCACCGGATAGTCCTTGCGCAGCGGATGCCCGACCCACTCATCCGGCATCATGATACGCCGCAAATTCGGATGCCCCTCAAAACGAATTCCAAATAAATCGAAAACTTCGCGCTCGTAGTAATTCGCGCCTTCCCAGATGTGCGTAATCGTCTCAATCGCCGCATTGGCCTCATCCACCACCACGCGCACGCGCAACAACTCTTTCAATGAGTGCGACTGAACGTGATAGCTCAACTGGAATCGAGGAACAGAAGGGAACCAATCAACAGCGGTCATATCCTGAAACGCGTTATATCCCGCAGCCTTCACAGCCTTCAGCGCGGCCACAAGATTTTCTTTCGCTACCGTCAGCGTCACTTCGCCGCGGTCAAACTTCGCATCGGTAATCAAATCGCCGAGAGCCTTCACCGCTATATGCTCTGGCATTACTTCCAGAACGGCCGCTTTGCCCAGCAGCGTCGCCTTGACATCGCTCATTACAAATCCGCCTTTACAACGGGTCTGCCTTTACAGATCCGCTTTATCCAGGCTCCAGTCCAGGATGCCCTTACGCACAATGTAGAAAAGCCCTACAGCCACAAAGCCGAGGTAAACAATCATTTCCCAGAACCCGAACCACTGCGATCCCGTAATCGCCGGCAGCTTCCTGTAAATCACCGCCCACGGCATCATGAACACTGCTTCAACATCGAACAGGATGAACAGCATCGCCACCATGTAGAAGCGCACGCTGAACCGTCCGCGGGCATCGCCCACCGCTTCCACGCCGCACTCATACGAGTCTAGCTTTACCGTCAAGTTGCGATGCCGGCCAATGAACCGCGAACCGATAATCATGCTCAGGCCCATGCCGAAGGCGACCACGATCTGCATTAATAACGGCAAATATTGCCAGTGGTAGGGAATCATCTAATCCGCCCGGAAAATGTTGGCTGAAAAAGGGGTTGGCACAGGTTCACACGCAACCAAACCTACGCAAGATGCCTCTCCTTGAGATTAGGTTTCAATGCTTACATCCGTCAAGGTTCTAACGTCTCGTCACAGCTCACACCAACTCGCATCAATGCGTGCCATTTTGGAATCGACCTTCACAAACGTGCGAATTTTGCTGTTCAAATGCCCAATAACTTGTGTACGATTCTCGGCAGATTTCAACAAAAGAAATTTTCAGGTTCATTTTTTATGCTGTGTTTTCGCCTGGCTCTCTCATTTACACACGACTGTGTATCGTGTCTCGCACCGCTATCCCTTCTATGCCAAACAGTACCTCCGTCACATAGAGAAATTCATTCTCGCGCCGAAAAGCGGAATGGAGGAGGTGTCCCATGGCTCTGACCACCACACCCAGCTTTGGGCTGCAAGACTCAATGTCGACTGTCGTGGTCGATCGTCTGCCTACTGGCAGACGCCGGCGCATCACGCCCCAGGCCGGCCGTGCGCTTGAAATTCTAGGCCACGCCATTGAATATCTGGCAGATGAGTTCGTCTATCACGGCGACCAGTTAGAAACCAGGGAGGCCCACACCGAGGCCGTGCGCATCCTGAAGGAAGCAAATCGTCAGGTCTATTTCAACTGCCCAGAAGTCCCAACCTTCGGTGAGCTCTGCACAGCAATGCTCAACCGTCTCTGGCACTGAAAAGATAGTTAAGATAGTTGTCAGGTATCAGTGGTCAGCAAACAAAGAAATGCGCGTTCAGCACGTTTGATGTCTAGAGCAGCAGCAGATGCGCCGGATTCATTTACTGGAAGCTGTTTTTACTGACAACTGTTTTTACTGTCCCGCCGCCAGCACCACTAGCAGTAACAGCCACGCTATCCCCATCGTGTGCCAGTACCACGCCGTAGCATCCACAGCAATCTGCCGTGTCTGTACCTGCTTCAGCCAGCTCAATGCAAAAAGGCAGAACAGCAAAAACGCTACGCCCGCCACAAGGTGCAGCGCATGCAGTCCCGTAACCACGTAGAAGAAATAACTCGCTGGGGTAGAGAACTGGTCAAATGCAAACCCCTGCGCCGTAAGCTGTCGCCACGCCGTCACTTGTCCCAGCACAAACAGAGCACCCAATACCAGCGTTGCTGCAACCCATGGCCGCGCCCGCTTTACAGCAGGCTTCCCAAGCCCAAGCCACTCTTCCAGCACGTCAATCTCGCGAAAGATTCCGCGCCGCGCAATCTCTATCGTCAGGCTGCTCAGCAGCAAAACAGCGGTGTTGAGATAAACAATCGGCGGAAGCTGAATAGGGTACCAGTCGCCAATCATCTCGTGGCTGCGCGGGTCCATATGCATGCCGGCCTGACGCGCAAAAAACAACACCACAAGCACGGCAAAGACCATCATGTCGCCGGCCAGTCCGAAGAATACAAAGAACCGGAAGCGGTGCAGCTTATCCCGAGCGCCACCCTGCCGGCCGCGCCAATCGTCATCACCGCCGTTGTCCCCACCACCCGTAGGTCTCCGGTCAAGCGGAGGCTTGCCGCCAATTCCCGGCTCTTTCCGTTCGATTTCGTGAGGTGTGTGCGTAATGGTGACAGGCATGCAATAGCCTCAGCGCAGGGCGAAGTGCCTTCCTAGGTTGGACGCATGAAGTTTCGCACGAGTCAGCTTTTTTTGCCACCGAGAAAGAAAAGAGGGCAGGTTGCAGTGGACAGCAAAAATACCAGCCCACTTCTTCGCCATTCCTAAACCTGTATCAATAAAAAGCGCGCCAGCGGCGTGTCTCGCTGCCCACTGCAACCTGTATAATTTATCCTTCTCTTTACTCCTCAGGAGGGAAGAGCTCCGGCATAGGCGTCGAAGGCCGCCGTTTACCAATCCCGATCAGGCTGACAACCTCCAGTGTCTGCACAGCTGCTCGTGGCACATAAATCCGTTGCGTATTCGACCTCTGATCTGGCGGCGTCAACAGCAGTCCGGCCCCATCAATCAGCGACCGGTCATTTGCAGCCAGCCCTTCCAGCTCGTCTCCATCGATCAGTGCCATCCGCAGCCAGATCCCTCGCGACCGCGGCCTCACCGTAAACCGCTTCTGCAGTAACCGCTCTGGATTCACCTCACCCGGCGTGGCGGAACTCAAATCCCGCACATAACAAACCCACTTCACCGTCTCCCACCCGAACCGCAAAACCCTCCCGCCCAAGTCAAGAATCTCCAGCTCAGCAGCCGTGCCGGGAAAGGTCGCAGGTGCATATCCTGCAAACCAATTCCGGCCGAACCTGCGTACAATCACGGGCTTGCGCTGGGAGGACATTTGTCTGGATTGTCGCATGGAAGGGCAGCAGGGGACCAAGAGAACAGGGACCAAGGGTAAAAACACTCGCAACATATTGCTCTGTAGCAATTTCGGGCCATTCCGCTCCCAAATCAGCCTATAGGCTTCACGGCAGCAATCGGTTCCTCAGTCCCTTGTTTCCTCGGTCCCTGCTTTTCACACCTTTCAGTGCAAATGTCATCTAGCCATTCTGCACAAGTTGTGTTAATGTACACCTTTGCAAGCCGTGCCGGGTCTCGCCTAACCGCAAGAGCATCAGGCACTTGGAGCGGAAGCAGGTACCCCTCAATGCCCGACTACGTCTACCTTTTGGAAAACCGGCTTTCTGCCGACCAGCAAAACGCCCTGCACATCCTTCGCGAGGCAGCCCGCGACGCGGAACTGCTCCTTTTTCTTACCGGCGACGCCGTCCGCGATCTCACCAGCGGTCACGCCGTCCGTGATCTTGAAGTGGCCCTTCAAGGAAACGCTCTCAAACTTAAGAAAAAGCTGGAGAAGGCCCACGCTAAAATCTGGGGCGAGGACGAAACCCTTCGTACCCTTTACCTGGCTTTTCCGGGCACCGTGCGCGTTGATCTCATCAGCACCCACCGCGTCGACTACCCCAAGCTGGGACACCCGGTCTACTCCTTCGCCACCATCCAGGATGACCTGCGCCGCCGCGATTTCACTGCCAACGCCATGGCTATTTCTCTCAATGAGGGCTCCTACGGTCTGCTTATGGACCCCCTCAACGGCGCTGCCGACATTGAGGCCCGGACCCTCCGCCTCGTCTCGAATTATGGATTCCTGGAAGACCCGTCGCTGCTCCTCCGTGCCACCCGTTTCAAGGTTCGCCTAGGTTGGGAGCTGGACCCCCGTTCACAGCAGCGCTATGAAAACGCGAAGGAAGAGGACGCCATCAATCACCTCTCCAAGCTGGCCCGCAACCGCGAGCTCGAACAGATCGGCCACGAAGACGATGGTCTGAAAATCCTCGAAGCCTATGAGGCCGAAGGCTGGATGAAGCATCTTTTTCCGGCCTGGACCCGTGCCAAAGCCGACGTGGCCAAGCTCAACGCCCTCCATGATCTCCGCGTCGAGCTGCTCCTACAGGGCGTCCACGCTGACATGTCCGCAGCGCAGATGCAATTGCTCACCACCAAGCTGCAACCCAAGGATCTGTCCGCGCTTAAGAAGGCCCTCCTACGCCCCGGCTTCGTCGAAGAATGGAACAGCCTAGACACAGCCGCCGCCGGCTTCGCCAAGGTCCTTCTGGCCAAGGAAAACCAGCAGCCATCCAAGCTCTATAAGTTGTTCACCACCTACGACCCCGAGGCCGTCCTCTGGCTCGGCTTCACGGCAAAAGAATCCTCCATCAAGAATCGCTATGAAAAGTTCTTGAAGGAGTGGCCGCAGGTCAAGCAGCAGATTCCGTACGCCCTGCTGCTTGAAATGCGCATTAAGCCCGAGCTGCCGTTCTACAACGATCTCGTACACTCCATCTTCCTAGAACTCATCGACGGCAAATTGACCACGCCAGAAGAGATGAAAGCCTTCCTCGAGCCGCACTCGCCGCCACCTCCTCCTCCGCCACCCACCATCAAACGCCAGCGTGGCCGCCGTGCCGCGGAGGCCCGCGTCAAAGACTACGACGAGGACGAGGAAGAATCCGTGCGCACACCCTCCGACGAAGACCTCGACGACATGGGCGGCGACGACGATATTGGCCTCGGCATTCCCAAGGTCGACATGGACGAAGAGGACGCCGACGAGGAATCTGAAGAACCGGAAGAAGCAGACGAGGAAGAGGAAGCCTCTGTACCTGCAAAGGCAAAGAGAGCTGCTCCCGCTCTGAAGCCTGCTCCTGCAAAGTCATCGAAGCCAGAGCCTAAGCCGGCACCGGCTCCAGCCAAGGCCGCGCACGGACCAGCCAAAGCTGCACCGGTTGCAGCCAAAACGATGGAGCACGCTCCCAAGAAGACCGCTGCGCCGACAAAGACCGTACATACTCCTGCCAAAGCCCCGGCAAAGAAAGCAACTCCGGTAAAGGGCAAGCCCGCCCCGGCCAAAAAGGCAGCCAAACCTGCTCCCAAACCAGCAACGAAAAAGACCGTTTCCAAGCCTCCTGCAAAGAAGGCGTCCGTCAAAAAAGCGTCCTCCAAGGTGGCATCGCACAAGCCGAAAAAGGTAATGCCGGCCAAGCCCAAATCAAAGCCGCACAAACCTGCCAAACCGGGCAAAAAGCACGCCAAGAAGCGCTAAATTAAAGCCTCCGATTACGCCAGCAATTGGGGGCTTTGGCAGTGTCTCAGTTTGAATTCCGGCTCTTCTGCTTGTGGCGATACTTTGCGAGTTTCGGCGGCGCCCTAGTGCGGCGAAGCGTACGCTCAACCGTAGGCCAGGGTAAATAACAAATGTCGAATGAGAACGGCACCAGGATAATTTATGGGCGGACGCCGGAATCGTCGGCCATGTTGACAAACGTCAAACGGGCGATGGCGATCACCGCCACACTGAATCGTTTGACGTTTAACGATGCAGACGAAATTCGGGCCTTGTTCAGTGAACTCATCGGTAAAAAAGTGGACGAGAGCTTTCTACTAATTCCACCTTTCTATACCGCAGGCGGGAACGAAATCCGGGTCGGGCGTAATGTCTTCGTAAATCAGAACTGCACTTTCTACGACCTTGGCGGCCTTGATATCGCAGACGATGTCATGATAGGCCCGAATGTGAGCATCATCACGGCGGGCCATCCCCTCGAACCTTCGAAGCGCCGAGCTGCCACAACCGGAAAGCCCATTGTGATTGAGAGAAACGTCTGGATCGCGGCTGGTGCAACGATTATTGGCGGGGTAACGGTAGGCGAAAACTCGGTTGTGGCGGCGGGTTCAGTAGTCACCAGGGACGTTCCTCCCAATACTCTTGTCGGAGGAAATCCAGCGCGGGTCATTCGTTCGATTGGTAGCGAGTGAAGGAGTATTGGCTGGCGGAGCGGAAATTAAAACTGAGACGCCAGCGGGGCTCTGATCCTCTGACAATTCATTCAAGCAAACGAGCAGGGATCTGCCTCTGACCGGGATCCCCACGCAACGCCTGTGTTGCGTGGAACAGTTTGCGGTTTTTCAAATAGGCACAATCTTTTTGCAAAATCCGTGCTATCTTCAGTTCAATCTCTCAAAACAACACAGACGCACACTCGCACCCGCAAGCACAAACAGGCTTACGCTATGCTGCTCGAGAAAAAGTTGCTAAAGCTAGTACCGTTCGCGGCCTCGTCCGCCGCCGCCACCCGAACCCTTACGGGCCGAATAGCAGTCGCGGCAGAAAACCGGGCGGTCGCCACGCGGCTCAAAAGGAACCGTCGTAGGCTGGCCGCAACCCGAACAGATCACTGGAGTCCCATGCGATTGTGCCGACGAGCGATACCCACCGTCGCCGCCTTGGCTGTTCTTTTTGGCGATACGGCAGTTTTTGCAACGTTTTGGAGTAGAGTAACCGCGTTCCTGGAAGAACGCCTGATCAGCAGCGGTGAAGGTAAAATCCTGACCGCAGTCGCTGCAAGTAAGTTGGATATCGCCGGACATGTTGACCTCGTGCAGATGTACTGCCAACTTTACCACTGTTTTTGTAGTTTTTTCGTAATTTTAGGGTTTTAATGAGAATCGCTTACCTTATAACCTCACTCGGAATCGGCGGTGCTGAGCGGCAGGTCATCGGTTTGGCGCGCCGCATGACGCAGCGCGGCCACATAGTTAAGCTCTTTATTCTCTTGCCGCCGGGCGAGCAGGATTGGTCCATTAACTCCGGCCCGCAGCCACTGGAAGCCTTGCATCTGAACGTACGCAAACAACCGCTGAACGTCCTTCAAGCACTTGCACGCGGTGCAACAGAACTCCGTGTCTTCCATCCCGATCTCATCCACAGCCACAACTTCCACGGCAACCTCGCCGCACGTATTCTGCGCCCATTTCTCCCGCAAACGCCTGTCCTCTCCACTATCCACAACATTTACGAAGGCGCATGGCCGCGCATGCTCGCCTACCGCCTCACGGATCCACTGAGTAGTTGCACCATCGCCGTCAGCGAAGCCGTCCGCGAACGCTATATCCAGCTCCGTGCAGTTCCCGCCGCCAAGATCAGCGTTATCTCCAACGGCATTGAAACCTCCGACTTCACCCCCGACACAGCCCGCCGCGCTCAAACCCGAGCCGCCCTTGGCTTGCGCGACGAATTTCTCTGGCTAGCCACCGGTCGCCTGGCTCCCGCCAAGGATTATCCAACTCTCCTCTGTGCCTTTGCCCAACTGCTCCCTGCCGCTCCAGCCGCAAAGTTAGTCATAGCCGGATTCGGTGCCCCTGAATACACAACCGAACTCCGCGCGCTAGCTAATTCCCTCAACCTAATCCAGGCCATCCACTGGCTAGGTCCACGGAGCGATATTCCTGCGCTCCTGGACGCCGCCGACGCCTTCGTCCTCTCCTCTGCGTGGGAAGGTATGCCCTTAGCCTTAGGTGAAGCCATGTCCATGGCAAAGCCCATCGTGGCCACGGATGCTGGCGGGGTGAGGGAACTGGCCGGCCCTGGCGTCAAACTCATCCCTCCCCAAAAAGCCGAAGCTCTCGCTGCCACTATGCTCGACACTATGCACCTCGGCGCACAGGCCCGCGCCGAGTCAGGCCAATCCGCCCGCGCCCGTATCCTCGAACACTTCAACATGGACACCCAATCCAAAAAGTGGGAAGAAATTTACGCATCGATGCTGTATTAGCAAACAGTAAAAGGCCGGAGCGTATGCTCCGGCCTTTCACTGTTGTCCTGTCAATTTAGAAGGTCAGCACTGCTTGTATGAAGACACGGCGTGAGGCTGATCCCATGCTGCCAATGCCTTGCGCCAGGCTTGTCGACTGGCCGAACTTCGGAGCCGTCAGAATACCGTTGGGCGTCCCGTAGTTCACGTTGTTGAACAGGTTCAGAGCCTGTGCGCTGAAGGTCAGCGTGTACTTGCGTCCGGTGCTCTGGCCACCGCCAAACATACCGCCACCGCCGCGTCCACCGCCACCGCCAAGTCCGCCGGGGCCAAGCCCGCCACCGGGCCCACCACCTCCAGGTCCGCCGCGCCGGCCGCCGCCACCATCCGGCGGCCCGCCGTTGCCGTTCTGCGCTGTCCCACCGGTCTCCGGTCCAAAGCCGAAGCCGCGGCTGATGCGAAGGTTAAACGCAATCGTCGTCGGTCCGGTACCTACGTTCATGGGAACCCACTGCTCGCCCGCTGTAGGCTGCGCGTCCATGCAGCCCCATTGCGTCGAGTAGTAGCGCTGTTTCGACGTTCCAACGTTCGGGTCGCCTGCGCACTGCGCGGCTGTGGCAACACCGGGGCGCTGGTTGCCGAAACCGTTGAGCGTATCGGTCAGCAGGGTTACGTCGTAGGGCTTGCCGGCATTGGCAACCATGAACGGGTTGAAGCGCAGGCCCCATGGGCCCGTGTAGTTGGCCATGAAGAAGAGCTGGTTGCGCGAGACAAACGCGGCACGGCCGTAGTCCTGATCGAGGTCATACGCATCCGAGGCCGTGCCGAGATTGGTGTCCGCATAGCCAAGTGTGTAGAAGCCTACGAAGTTGAGATTCCTCGTCACACGCGCATTCGCGCTCACAATCAACTGGTTTTGCTTGAAGACACCTTCCGGCGTGTACTGATAGATGTAGCCGCCGGCAGGGTTGAGTGGATATTGTCCACTCGCGTTCAATTGGTTCGCATTAAGCAGAACCTGCTGATGCGAGCCAAAAGAGTGGAGATAGGTAACCGTGGTAGTGATGGTTTTAGTCAACTGGCGTTCGATGCTCGTGCCAACCTGGCTCGTATAAGGCGAGCGGTAACCGCTGTAAACCTGATAGTGGATCGGCTGGGAGCTGCTGGTATACCCGGCGCCGTTCTGGCAGGTTGTCATGTCCAGGTCGTTCAGCGAGGTTGCCGTCGCATCTGAGCATGTGGGGTAGTTCAACAGCACCGATGTTTGCGCACCCGAGCCGCCAAAGCTCAACCGCTGCAGATTCAGTAACTGCGAGAGGTTGTTTCCATTGCCCGTAGCAAAGCGGTCGTAGAACATGCCCCATCCAGCACGCAACACCGTCTTGGGTTGACCGCCCTTGTGTCCGTCGAGCGCATACGCCAAGGCAAAGCGCGGAGCCCAGTCGTTGTGGTCAGGCACATGGTTCTGCGCCTCCCAGCGCAGGCCACCGGAGAGCGTGAGGAAGCGGTTGTACTTCCAGTCGTCTTGGAAGAAAAGCGCGGCGTCGAACATATTCGCAACGGCCGATTGGTTACCGGTCACATAGCTTGCAGAGATGGGTCCATAGCCCTCATTCACCAGTTGTGCAAAGTTCTGCCCGTTGGCCAGTCCATTGGCCATATTTAAATAGTCGTCATAAGCGCCAAAGGTAAAGTTACCGTTGAAACCGGCACTGGTAAAGTTCGCATCGCGCGTATCACGCAGCCGTGTGCCGAACTTGATCGAGTGCTTTCCAGCGGCCCAGGTGGTTAGGTTCTGCAGCTCGAGGTGCGTCGTGTGATCTTTGTTGACCTGCGAGCTGGCGCCGCCGGTAGTAAAGTCCTGTGAGACAGAAATCGTACGGTCCGTTGTACCCGGCGTAACGTTCGTGTTCCCGCGCTCAAACTGGAAGCGCGTCTCGTTCACAACGTGATCGTTGATAACGTAGGCATCGCTCAACTGCACCGTGTGGTCAGTATTCGATTCGTTGGTAAAAGCGGAGGGAAGCGAGGCAGTGCTCAGATCGTTCTGCTCGCTTTCGCTCCAGAAACCGTAACGCGCCGTGAAGGTATTCTTCTCTCCTAACTGCCAGTCGATGCGTCCCGAAACATTGGTGCGAATCTTCGTGTTCGGTTCGGCAACCAGGTAATTCGTCGTAACGGTGTAGTTGCCATCCTCGCCCTGCAATACGGCATTCGGAATCACCCATGCATTGGCAATGCCCGTATTGCGCCGCTCCGCGCTTACAAAGAATGAAGTGTTCTTGTTGATTGATCCGCTCAGAGTACCGTTAAACTGGTAGCTGTCATAAGAGGGAATCGCCGTCGAGCCATCGTTCCCGCCAAACCGCGGATTGGTATTGAAGGCGCTGTCATTGCCCTGCGCAAAGAACTGTCCATGCAGCTTGTCCGTGCCCGGCTTGGTCAGAATCTCAATGCGCCCGTAGCCGAGACGATCGTACTCCGCCGAAAACGGATTCTGATTAATGCGAATCTCGCGGATAGCGGACTTCGGCGGAAGTTGTCCGCCTGAGAAGCCGTCAATATAAATCTGCCCGCCATTTGGACCGGCCGAAGGACCCGCCAGTGCCTGCAATTCATTCGACAATTCATCCGGATCATCTGACAGCGCCTCCAGATCCTTGCCCTTCAACACAATCGCATTTGAGTTGCCACCCGCCTCCACGTTCACCGTGGGAGCGTCGTCAGTCACGACAACATTCTGCTGTTCTACCTGGATGGCCATTTTGATATCCACACGCTTGGCCGCACCATCGGCAACAGTAATGCCTTGCGACTGGAAAGGCGCAAAGCCGGCAAATTCCGCACGTACCACGTATGTGCCCGGCTTCAGTCCATGGACCTCATAGTTGCCCGACTGGTCAGCGGTTGTTGCGGTAACAGTTTTACCCTCGGGGGTCGCAATCGTAATCTTCGCGCCCGGAATCAGCGCGCCATCTGGGTCCGTGATGCGTCCACGAATAGTTGTTGTACCTGCGGGAACAGCAGCCTGTGCCGTAGCCGCGGTTGTAGCCGCAATAGGCGCAGGCGTCTGCGCAGTCAGCGTTGTCGTGGAACCTAGTGCCAGGACAAGCGGAAGTATGTAGAAACGTTGAAATGCGAAATGCAAAGTTTCCCTCGTTATTCTCTTGAGACAAATCAAGTCAACCGCACGCTGCCGTGCGAAGTTGGTACGAAAATTGGCCACCTAAAGTCGATTACTGAACGCCGGCTGCGCCTTCTCCGCCGCCCATGCTCCAGCTTGAGAGCAGGTCGCGGGCTGCAGGCGCTTCGAGCAGAGGTTCCACACCTGCAAGCAGCATGATGGCGTTTACATCCGTTGCGCCGTCTGAAGCTACAACCATGACGGCCTGGCCTTTCTGCAGATCGGAAAGTTGAATCGCAGGCGTGCGGCTTAAAAACTGCGAAGTGTCGCCACCACCTGGTCCCCGGCCATTTCCGCCGGGATTCTGTCCTGACCCAGGGCCTGCGGCTGCGGCGTGCTGTCCGCCTCCACCTTGCGCCCCACTTTTCAGCCGGGCAGCAATCGTCTGCGCCATCTGGTCCGGAATCCGGTGCATCTGTGCATCCGCGCCAATGTGAATTGTGTAATTTTTCTTCGTCGCCAGGTCCTTAATCGATACGGTTTTTGCTGCCGTATCAATCGAGGCAATCGTTCCCGAAAGATTTTTGAACGTGCCGGAAACTACTTCCTCAGCCGTAATCTCCGAGCCATCGGCGTTCTTGTCACCCTTGGCCCGCAGTTGGTCGCCTTCGTGAATCGCGCTGATCGGAGCCACCTGTGCCTGGTCAAAACTCACAGAGCTTGCTGCATAGCGCTTCAATACAGTCGACTGCGTGATCTTCACAGTAACGGTTTTCGCCGTAGGCCCGGCACCTGTTCCAACAGTGATTGCGCCGCCAGAAGTATCCACGCCCTTCACAAGCCCCGCAATTCCACGCCGTTGCCAGTCTTCGCGATCCTTCTGTTGTTTCTGTGCCATGTCCGCGGCCTTGATCGCCACAATCTGCCGTGCCGTCGGAGAAGGCGCGCTGGTATCCAACAGAACCAGTACGCGGTCACCCACGGTCAAATCCGTCAATGTAATCGTTGCCGCAGTGCTCAGGTTCGTTTGACCTGGCTCAATCCGCTTCACCACGACCGTCTCGGGGGCGGCAACCTCATGCACTTCGCCCGCGTCCGTCTTCACTGTCAGCGTATTGCCGTTAATCGCTGTAATCGAGCCGAGAAAGCGCGCTGCATTCTGCGCATACGCGCCAAAGGTGGCGACGGATGTGAGTAGAAAAGTCGCCAAAATCGCTGCGGGAGTCCTGAGAATTGTCTTGCGTGTCATTGCTTCCCCTGCAGGTGTACCACTAGCTACAGGCACAGTCCTGCAACTAAAAAATTCATTGCATCGTTAGAGTAGACGTAAGAAGCGCACAAAAGGACGACAACTAAATGAGTAGTTGATTTACCTAGAATCCTTTTATAACGGTATCGTGAAGGCCGTCCCCACACTCGGCCATTACAGAATTTTTTTCGCCATATTTTGCGTATTATTTCCGCGTTTCTGTCATACGGTTTGTAAATAGAAGAACAGCCTGATTCCCAGTGGAATCGGGCTGTTCTGTTTTTAACTCCTCCCCCTCCGCATTGGGCTAAGCTATTTAAATCCATTAAGTTCTGCATTGCATTCAGTGTATTTTTCAAAGAGTTCGATTTACTGTGCCATCTCTGCCGTCTCCAGAAACGCAAAGCTCCCTGAAGGCGTCGGTACCACGTTTGTCAGCCGCTTGTTGTGTACCACCACTGTATCGCGATACCAAAGATTGATCGCAGGCAAATCCGTTGCAAGAATCTGCTGCGCCTCGGCATAATCCGCCTTCCGTCGCTCCTGGTCGCTGTTCTGGTAGGCATCGTCCAACAACTCATCGATCTTCGGATTCGAATAATGCGAACGGTTCGCGCCCTTCGGCGGAAATTTTGCTGTCGTAAACGCATAGGTAAAAATATCCGGCTGCTCGTTGCCGCCAATCCACCGCAGCGAGTACATCTGGAATGCCCCCCGCGTCACGTCGGCATAGAAAGTCGCAAACTCATAGCTGCGAATGTCGAGTTGAATCCCAACCTGCGCTAGTTGTTGTTGCAGCACCGCCGCCAGCAGCCGAATGTCCTCGACCGAACTGGTCTTCATCGTCAGGTGCATCCGCATGCCATTGGCCTTGCGCGTATAGCCTGCCTCATCCAACAGTTGCTCCGCACGCTTGGGATCGTAGTTGAACGTCGGTCCATCTCCATTCCAGGCCCAGTGTGTCGTCGGCAGCAGGCTCTTCGCCGACCGCGCGCGGCTGTCCATCAGCGTACGAATCAGCAGGTCGCGGTCAATCGCGCAACTGATCGCCTGCCGCACCCGCGCGTCCGCCAATAGCGGATCGCGCACATTGAATGCGAGGTACTGAAGCTTTGTTCCCGGTACTGCCGTTACTTCAAGATTCGGCCGGCTCGCCAGCACAGGAAGGGAATCCATCGGCAGCGAATCAATCGTCACATCCGCCGAGCCCTTTTCAAGCTCCAGCGCCTCCGTAATAATGTCCGGCACCACTGCAAACCGAACGCGCTCCAGTTTGGGAACCACGCGCCAGTTCTGCTGATTGCGCGCAACCACAACATCCTGGTCAATCTGCTGGCTGACAAACTCGAACGGTCCCGTTCCCACAGGATGCCGCCAGAAATCCTTGCCTGAACCTTCCGGCACAATTCCCATCGCGCCAGTAGAAAGATTGGTCAACAAAAAGTTATCTGGCTTCTTCAAATGCAGCACAACGGTCCTGGTATTCGGAGTCTCAATCGTATCAATAGCCACATATGAAGCCGCCTTCGCGCTGATCACCCTGCCATTCCGCATCGACTCCAGTGTCCACTTCACATCGCCGCTCGTTAGCGCCTTGCCGTTATGAAACTTCACTCCATCGCGCAGATGAAAAACAATCGTCAACGGATTCGGCGTATCCCAGCTCTCCGCCAGTGCCGGAGTGAAATGAAAACTAGAATCGCGCGCAACAAGCCCATCAAACAACAGCTCATCAATGTGCTCCGACTGCACATCCGTTCCCACCCGAGGGTCCAGGCTGGTAGGCGAGCTCTCAATCAAAAACACTACCGTCTTGGGATCACGCTGTGCCGTCTTGCATCCGATAAGAAGCACAGCCAGGCCCAGCAGGAACAGCTTACGCATACGTCACCTGTCCAAGAATCACCGGCCGCTCCGCTCCTGTAGCCGCAGGAACATTCCCCGGGAGCTGATTCCATGTCTGCCAGGCCAGCAATGCAAACGCCGCTGCTTCTTTCGCCTCGGCAGGCATGCCGAACTCCTCCATCAAAGCCAGCCTGCATCCCAGCGGCGTCAGCCGCTCATTCAGCATCGTAAAGAGAGTCCGGTTCCGCGCCCCACCGCCAGAAAGAATGTAATCGACAGCCGCGCCTCCCATTAGAGGAGCTGCAAATTTCTCATATCCCCACGCAATCGTAGCTGCGGTCAAATTCGTCGCTGTCGCTACTGCATCTTCAGGCCTTTTGCTGTATTTCCTGCAAGCCGCAAGAAATCTTTCGGCATACTCCCGCCCAAACTCCTCGCGTCCCGCCGACTTTGGAGGCTTCACCCGGTAGTAGCCCAGCTTTAACTCTTCTTTCAGCACGGCAGAAATCACAATGCCATGTGCTGCAATCGCGCCATTCGCGTCATACTCCTTGGCAAATAGCTTCTGCATTAGCGCATCGATCACCATGTTCCCCGGTCCAGTGTCAAAGGCCACCAGCTTTTCCGGTCCGGCGTCTGCAGGAATTGCAGTGAGGTTCGCAATCCCGCCAACATTTTGTAGAACCCGCCCGCTTTTTGCATTCGCAAACATAACGTAATCGAGCAACGGCACCAGCGGTGCACCCTGTCCCCCCGCAACCATATCCGCAGGACGAAAATTCGAAGCCACCGGCACGCCCAACGCCTGCGCAATCACTGCTGGCTCGCCCAACTGCCACGTCAGAGAAAAACTACGCCCCGCATAGCGTTCTGCCTTGCCCTGGTGATAAATCGTCTGCCCGTGACAGCCAATCAAATCGAACCTTACACCATGTTTCGCAGCCGTCTTGCGAACAGCATCGGCATACTCCAGCCCCAGCCGCCAGTTCAGACGCGCCAGCTCTGCTGTTGACGTGTCCGAAGCATTCATAGCCGCCAGCACAGCCTTGCGCAGCGTCGCAGGGTAGCGGAATCCCTCATGCGCCAGCAATTCCAGCTTGGGCCGCACAACTCCCGACCGATTGGAAGCAGCCGCAATTCGCACTATCGCCACGTCCACGCCATCGGCAGAGGTCCCGCTCATCACGCCCGCAACAACCATCGCCCTCGCGCTCATGCCGTCTCCGCCACAGGTTTCAGTCTGCTTCCCGCAGGCACAGCAGCCGTCTCACCAGCCAACTCTAGAACCTTCTCACGAAACGCATTCACTTTCGCTCGCAGCGCCTCATACTGCTTAGCAGTCAAGAGCTTTGGAGCAACTTCTGGAATAATCTTCGTCCGCTTTCGCGCCGCCTCACGTGCCCGAGCAAGCAACAGCGCGCGAAATGCCGTAGACCGCTCTGCTTCCGCAACCAGCGCTTCATAAGCCCGCAGAATCAGCTCTGGACTATGGCAAATCTCAATCGTATCCATCCCCGCGCGAATCGCCGCAACAGCTGCCTCTTCGATAGGCATGGCTTTCAGAATCCCACCCATCTCCATATCGTCGGAAAAGATAAGCCCGCGATAACCAATCCTCTCGCGCAGGATCTTCGTCACCCAGAACGGAGAAGCCGTAGCAGGCAAATGCTTACTGGCGGTCAGCGGGAAAGCCGCATGACTCACCATCACCATCGGTAGCTCGCGGCTCAACTCGCGATAAGGCGCCACATCCTCGCTCCACAACTCGCGCCATCCACGCTCAATCGCTGGGGTCTCAAAGTGCGAGTCCTTTGTTCCTCCACCCAACCCAGGAAAATGCTTCGCGCACCCGGCAACACCTTCAGAAGCCAGCCCCGCGAGAAACGGGCGCGCATAAGCAACCACTTCCGCCGCTGTAGAGCCTGTAGTTCGAGTTCCCATCACTTCCGCAGAATCAGTCAGTGCCAAATCCAGTACCGGAGCCAGCGTCGCATTCAATCCAAACGCTTTCACGCTCTTCGCAATCAGCGCTCCATGTTGATGTGCAATGCCAGCCTTTTGCAGGCTAGCTCGAGCCACAAGCTGCGCTGCTGGAGAAGCCGCCAGCGCATCCCGCAACCGATCAACCGTTCCGCCCTCCAAATCCACGCACCGCAGCGCACGTGGAGCCCCAAGCACCGTAACCTCGTGGAGCAATGCGCGAGTTTGCGCCGAATCCGCAATATTCCGCCGAAAAAGAATCACGCCGCCGGGACGTAAGAGCTTGATCCAGGCCCGCTCCAGTCCCGAAAGCTCAGTTCCTGCAACACCAACGACAATCAAACTGCCTGCACCATGACGCAGATTCGTCGCCATTCCTAATCCTTTTGCTTTAGTTCGTGTTGCAACTCTTCCAGAAGATTCAATGCCTGCAGCGGGGTAAGAGAATTGACATCTACCCCTGCTAGACGATCCACAATCCGCTGAGAAAGCGGCGTAAAAATAGTCAACTGCATAGGTTCAGGCTCTGTCTCTACCTGCACACTCTGCCGCTCCTGTTTCTCATGCTGTTTCAACACATGCCGCGCCCGCTCAATGACCGCAGGCGGCAGTCCCGCCAGCTTTGCAACCTCAATACCATAGCTCTTGCTCGCAGCTCCCGGCTCAATCGTATGCAGAAAGACAATTCCGCCCGCTGCTTCCTTCACACCCACGCGTAGATTTCGCACCCGCGGCAGCTTCTCTGCCAGCATCGTCAGCTCGTGATAATGCGTAGCAAACAGTGTTCGCGCTCCCGTCTCCGCATGTAGATATTCAACAGTAGCCCAGGCCAAACTCAGCCCATCAAAGGTAGCCGTACCGCGCCCCATCTCGTCCAGCAGTACCAGCGACCGCTGCGTAGCGGTATTAAGAATCGTGGCCGTCTCGGTCATCTCCACCATGAATGTGGACCGCCCGCGTGCCACGTTATCGCTGGCGCCTATCCTCGTGTAGATGCGGTCAGCCAGTCCAAGCCGCAAGCTTGCGGCCGGAACAAACGATCCCATCTGCGCCATCAGTACCAGCATCGCAGCCGTACGTAGATATGTGCTCTTACCGCCCATATTTGGTCCGGTAATCAGCAACAGGCTTGGCCCCTGTTCATTCGCATTCAGAAAAATGTCGTTTGGAATGAACCTGCCCTCGCGCGTTTCCTCCATCCACTGTTCAATTACCGGATGCCGCGCCTGTACCGCCTCCAGCACAGGGTCGGCGTTCAGTTGAGGTCGCGCGTAGCGCCGTGACGCAGCTAGATGGGCAAAGCAGGCTAGAAGGTCAGATTCGGCAACTGCCGCTGAGACACGGCGGATTCTTCCTGCGGCTTCAAGAACAAATTTACGTAATTCGGCAAAGATACGTTTTTCAATCTCGATGGAACAATCATGCGCCGTCAGAATCTTAACTTCATATTCCTTCAGTTCCGGGGTAGTAAACCGCTCGGCATTCACCAGTGTCTGCTTGCGCTCATAATCCTTCGGTACCAGTGAAAGATTTGTTTTCGTGATCTCGATGTAATAGCCAAAGACCGAGTTATAGCGAACCTTCAGCGATCCAATTCCCGTCCGCTGCCGCTCGCGTTCCTCGATTGCCGCAATCGACTGCCGGCCGCTCGTAGAAATTGTGCGCAGCTCATCCAGTTCTGTATCCACACTTGTGGCAATTGCTCCACCGTCAGCCAATGTCAATGGAGGTTCCGCTACCAGAGTGCTCTCAATTCGTATCGTCACATCGACAAGCGTGTCCAGCCGCCCTGCCAACGTCTGCCACTGCGCTGCTTCCATCACTTCCAACGCGCTGCGCAGCCCCGGCAGATGCGACAAGCTGGCCGCCAGCGCCCGCACGTCTCGCGGCCCGGCTGAATCCAGTGACAATCGAGCGAGCAGACGCTCCAAATCCAGAATTCCGCTGAATGCTCGTCGCAGATCTTCACGTCGTATCAAATCCCCGGCAGCTTCGCCCACGGCTTCATACCGCGCCTCAACCTCGCGCGCCTCAATCAGCGGTCGCAAAATCGTTGCCCGCAGCAGACGCTTTCCCATGGGCGTCGCGCAGGCGTCCAACGAATGAAATAGCGTGGCACGGTTATCCTGCCCCTGGAATAGGGGCTCAACCAACTCCAGGTTCCTCACCGTAACCTGATCCAGCTCCAGTGCCGTAGCATGTTCCTGGAAGCGCAGGGAATCAATGTGCAGAGCATCATTCTTCTGCGTCGTGCGAACGTAATGCAGCACCGCTCCCGCAGCAATCGCCGCCGGCTCATGCCCAACCAGCCCGTAGCCCTCCAGCGACTTTACATGCAACTGCCGCTCCACAAGAGGCACTGCGAAGTCGTGCGTGAAAACCCAATCCTCCACCCGCGTCCGCGCTGATATGCGGTCCAGCCCTGCCGGAATCTCCGCGCTCGCCGGAAGCAGTACCTCATTTGCGCCTGCCATCAAAATTGCATCGACAGCCTGCGCCTTCGCATTCGGCCCTGCAAACTCTGCTGTACGGAACTCGCCTGTCGAGACATCAAGCAGCGCTACACCAAACACCGCCGCGCGCTCCTTACTGGAAGAAGCCTCAAAAAACGCCGCCAGGAAGTTGTTCTGCTCCTGCGCCAGCGTTGCATCAAGCGCCGTTCCCGGCGACAGGACTCGCGTCACCTCGCGCCGGACGATCTTCTTCGTCAGCTTGGGGTCTTCCATCTGGTCGCAGATGGCAATCCGAAACCCGCGCCGCAGCAGCCGCGACAGATACCCCTCCACCGAGTGATACGGAACCCCGCACATCGGTACCAGCCGCTCTTTGTCGCGCGCCGTCAACGTCAGTTGCAGCTCGCGGCTAGCCACCACTGCGTCGTCATAAAACAGTTCGTAAAAATCGCCCATGCGGAAGAACAACAGCGCGTCGGGATTCTCCTTCTTCGCTGCCTTCCACTGCCGCATAAACGGCGTAAGCTCCGCTTGCTTGCCGCCGGTTGCCTCGCCCATCTTCGGTGCAGCTTCCTCCACCGCATTTTTTCCTGGAAAAGGTGGGCTGGTCAGCGCAAACGTCTCCACTCCGGATTGTCCCTCATCCTTAATCACGATTCTTCCAAGATATCGCGCTGAGCCGCCCAAAATGTCTACAGAGAACCATTCTGCGCACTGTGACGCAGCGCACAGCGGTCCGTGCCAAAATCCTCCATCTTTGGACTGTTGCGTGCTTCGGGTAAAAACCGATAAGAATCAAGCGAAAGCCTGGCGCAATCTATACTGAAAGTTACGGGAATCCAACGAATGGATCTGCTTTGGCTCAGGGTGGCAACGGTCTTATATGCGGGGGCGGGAGTTACCGTCTTCCCGGCCGTCCTCTTTGCCCGTGAGCGCTGGAAGCAGTGGACGGTCCACTTCGGCGGTCTCGCCTTCTTCTTCCATTTCGTTTCCGTTGTCGAAATGCTGGCCAGCACCCACCATTGGCTCCCCGTCAGCGTCCGCGAAACCGAATCCCTCCTCGCTTTCCTCGTTGCCGGAGCCTTCTTCCTTGTCTGGTGGCTTTACGGGGCTGTCTCGCTCGGCATCTTCGCCCTGCCCGTCACCTTCTTTATCGTTTTTATTCCCGCCCTTGGTGTTGAGCGATACGTCTTTCCGTCCGCCGGCGTCCGCATCTCCTGGCTTGTTGCCCACATTGCCGCACTTCTCGCCGCTTACACTGCGCTGGGCTTCAGCATCCTTGCGTCGATCCTGTACCTGGTTCAAGAGCGCCGTATTAAAACGAAGATCTCCAGTACGGGCTCCCGTGCTCTGGACTGGCTGCCTCCGCTCGACAACCTCGAACGCATTGCTCATGCGACTCTTCTCTTCGGTTTCCCCTGCATGACCGTCGGTCTGGTCATTGGCTCGGTACTAGCACAAGACTCATCCTTAGGCGCGGCATATTTCCGCGATCCCAAAGTCATCGCCTCCTTCATCATGTGGGCCGTCTATGTTCTGCTGCTTTTTGTTCGCTCGACCGCCGGCCTCCGCGGCCGCAAAGCCGCCTATCTCTCCGGAGCCGTTCTTCTGGTTATGCTCGCCGTCTGGGCCGCCAACCAGTTCAGCTCAGTGCACAGGTACGGTGCCCCATGAGCGGCCACGAGCAGAACAACAAACTCACTCTCGGCGTCTTCGGAGTCAACCACAAGACGGCACCTATCGAGTTGCGCGAGCGCATCGCGATCTCCCCAACTGACCTTGCCGACATAACCCGTGCCCTCGCCGCTGTTCCCGGCGTCACCGAGGCTATGATCGTCTCCACTTGCAACCGCGTCGAGCTCATCACTTCGCACGAAGCCCCCGAAAGTGGCGGCAATCAGATCGATCTCGAATCCTTCCTCCGCGACCAGTTCAACCTTGCACCCTCCGCACTTACAGGCCACGTCTACCAGCACCAGGGCAAGCAAGCCGTCCGCCATCTCTTCCGCGTTGCCTCCTCGCTCGATTCCATGGTGGTTGGAGAGCCGCAAATCCTTGGCCAGGTCAAGGAAGCTTACACTGTCGCCCGCCAGGTTGGGACTGTTGGTGGTCAGCTTGAACATTTGCTCCAATCTGCCTTCTCAGTCGCAAAAAAAGTTCGTACCGAAACGGAAATAGGCTCCAGTTCCGTTTCCATCGCGTCTGTTGCGGTTGAGCTTGCTCGGCGCATCTTTGGTTCTCTCAACGGCCGCACAGTCTTCCTTGTTGGCGCAGGCAAAATGTCCGAACTTGCCGCCCGCCATCTCGTTCAGCAAGGTGCCGGCACGGTCCTTGTCACCAACCGCACTGCCGAACGTGCCCACAAGCTTGCCGAAATCTTCCATGGCCGCGTCGTCCCGTTCGAGAAAATTTACGAAGTTGCTGCCGAAGCCGATATTGTCATTACCTCCACCGGGGCACCACATCCTATCTTCCGCCGCGAACACGGCCAGGCTCTCTTGCACCGCCGTCGCAACAAGCCGATGTTCTTTATCGACATTGCTGTTCCGCGCGACGTCGATCCAGCAGTCAATAAGCTCGAAGGCCTTTTTGTTTATGACATTGACGACCTACAGCAGGTAGCTGCAGCGCACATTGCTGAGCGCTCGCAACACGCGGAAGACGCCGAAGCTATGATCGCCCGCGAGGTCGAGCGTTTCCACGAGCGCCAGCGCGCCGTTTCCGCCGCACCGGCGATTGTGGCGCTGCAAAAGCGGGCAGAAGAGCTGCGCCAATCCGAAATCAAGCGCGTTTTCTCGCGCCTGGGCCCACTCACACCGGAGCAAAGCGAAGCTATCGAAGCTCTCACCCGCGGTCTTGTCAACAAGTTCCTCCATCCGCCCATTCAGGCGCTCAAGCAGGCTGCGCGTGAGAAAGACTCGACGCGCCTTGACACTATCTGCGAAACATATTCGCTGCCTGTTATTACCGAAGGCGGCCCGGACATCATTTCAGCGCCATCGGAAGCACCTGAGCTATCCTTCGATACGCATTCCGCCACAGTGGAGCGCAAATGAACCTACGCATCGGCAGCCGAGGCTCGCAACTCGCGCTCTGGCAGGCCAACCACATCGCCGGCCTGCTTCGCACACAGGGTCACAATATCGAAATCGAAATCATCAAGACTACTGGCGATCGCTTACAGGGCGTTACTTTTGCGCAAGTGGCAGAGCAGTCCGGCACTACCAAGGGCATGTTTACCAAAGAAATTGAAGAGGCGCTCGCCGAAGGTACGGTTGATCTTGCTGTGCACTCGCTTAAGGATTTGCCTACGGAGCTGCCTAAAGGCTTTGCGCTGGCAGCTACACCTAAGCGTGTGGATCCGCGTGACGCTCTTGTTTCGGTAAATCACGAGAATCTGGCAGCTCTACCGCAGGGAGCGAAGGTTGGCACGAGCAGCCAGCGGCGTCGAGCGCAGTTGAAGGCTCTGCGGCCTGATTTGGAAGCTGTTGAGTTTCGCGGCAACGTAGATACGCGGCTTCGCAAGCTTGCTGAGGGACAGGTGGAGGCTGTGCTGCTTGCTGCGGCTGGCCTCGACCGTCTGGGCCGTACGGATTGGATTCGTCAGCGGCTTTCGCCTGCTGATTTCTGTCCGGCGGCAGGGCAGGGTGCGTTGGGTATTGAGACGCGGCTTGGTGACGTGGATACGCTTGCGGCGTTGGCTTTTCTTGATGATGCTGAAACTCGCTTTGCGGTGACTGCGGAACGAACGGCTTTGGCTGCGCTTGGCGGCGGGTGCCAGGTTCCTATTGGTGTGTATTGCCGTTTTACGGAGCTGGAGGTTATCGAAATCTTTGCGGTCGTTGCTGACCCTGTGAATGGCGGCGCTATTCGGGTTCATGAGCAGATATCCAAGCATGGTGCCGACCCAGTTGCTCTTGGACAGCTTATGGCCGATATGTTGAAAGAAGAAGGCGCGGCCAAGCTGCTGGGAGCGACGGAATGACGCTGCCGTTGGCAGGGCGTCGCATTCTTGTTACGCGGACCGTGCAACAGGCGGGCAAGCTTTCCGCAGGATTGCGCGAGCTTGGCGCGGAGCCGGTTGAGGTTCCGGTGCTGGAAATCCTTCCGCCGGAGAGCTGGAAGGCGCTCGATGCCACGATTGGCGCTCTGGCCAGCTATGACTGGCTTATCTTTACCAGCGCGAATACCGTGCAAGCTGTTGCCAGCAGGGCGGTGGCACTGGGGCAGAAGCTTGTGTTGCCTGCAACTGCGCATGTGGCTGCCATTGGCGAGGCCACTGCGGAGGCGTTGCGAGAAACGGGGTTGCCTGTCAGCTTTGTTCCGAAGAAGTATGTGGCGGAGAGTTTGACGGAAGGGCTTCGAAGTGACTGGGCAGGGAAGCGGGTTCTGCTTGCGCGTGCCTCGGTTGCGCGGGATGTGATTCCCGATGCGCTGCGGACGGCTGGGGCCACGGTCGATGTTGTGGATGCATACCGTAATGTTCTTCCGGTGGACGCTCCGGAGAAACTTCGTGCGGCTCTGGCTGCTGGAATCGATGCGGCTACTTTTACCAGCGCTTCTTCTGTTACGCATCTTGTGGAGGCGGCAGGTAAGGCTGGTCTTTCGTTTCCGCTTGCTGAAGTGAAAGCTGTCTCGATTGGGCCTATCACCAGCGGTACGCTGCGCACTGCTGGTTGGGAGCCTTCGATTGAGGCTGATCCGCATGATGTTCCAGGGTTGATTGCCGCTGCCGCTCGCCTCTTCGCTCCGTCCTAGTGTTGTCATGCTGTTGTTCGATTGCGAACAATCGTGCGCGTTCGGCACAGTGGGGTGGATTCTTACGCTGTTTGTTTTGTGATGTTTGGAGACGATTGCACAGCGGCTGTGCAATCTCTTTATTTTTAATTTGTGCAACTGTGCGCAAGACAGGGTGCAGGGTACCGGGTACAGGGGACAGTGGATTGTGCCGGTTGTCATCTGCATTGCCTGATCCTTTCTTCGGCCTTTGGGGTAAAAACAGAACGGCCCGATTCCGGTGGAATCGGGCCGTCTCTCGTGCTTATTTTTAGTGTGGCATAAACGAGGGTAATTGACCGCAAAGTTTTTCCACAGAATTGCGATTTATTTTTGCGGTCAGGAGTGCCAGGTTTTGTCCTTGGAGTGGCAGAGGGTTTCGAGGTTGCATTCGTGGCACTTGGGTTTGCGGGCGATGCAGACTTTGCGGCCGTGGTGGATGATCTGGTGGGAGTAGCTGATCCAGCGGTTCTGCGGGAGGATTTTCATTAACTCCTGTTCGACTTTTTGGACGGTGTCTCCCTTGGCGAGGCCGAGGCGGCGGCTGATACGGAAGACGTGCGTGTCTACGACTACGCCTTCGGCTTTTCCAAAGCTGACGCCGAGGACTACGTTGGCGGTTTTGCGGGCTGCGCCGGGGACGGTGATTAGCTCTTCGAGAGTCTCAGGAATCTTGCCGCCGAATTTTTCGGAGATGACCTTTCCTGCACCCTGGATGGACTTGGCCTTGTTGCGGTAGAAGCCGGTGGTGCGGATTAACGCTTCGAGTTCGGGCAGCGTGGCCTTTGACATGGCTTGAGGGGTGGGGAACTGCTTGAAGAGGGCCGGCGTGACCATGTTGACGCGGACATCCGTGCATTGCGCGGAGAGAATGGTGGCGACGAGAAGCTCCCAGGGGGACTTGTGGTCGAGGGCGCAGAGGGCTTCGGGGTAGGCTTCGTCGAGGCCGCGGAGGATGGCGGCGATGCGTTCGGGGGCCAGGTCGCCACGGGTTGACGTGGCTTTCTTTGGCGCGGATTTTTTCGGGGTGGGCTTCTTGGCTGATTTGGTGGCGGGCATGATCGTCTCGATGTAGCAAGGGAGGGAGCCTTTAGGCTCAAGGAAGAGGTGAGAGCTGTGGGCTTTTAGGCCCGGGATTTTCGTTCCACGCATATAAGTACTGGGGCATGGGATCAAGAGAGCTCTGCGTGGCAGAGCTATAAGGATAGGCTTGCGGTTGTGAAACGAGTCCGCGGCGGATGGGGTTCTGTTCGATATATCGAACAGCGTTTCGGAATTTGTCTTCCGATAAAATCTGGGTCTCGTTGAAGCTTCGCATCCATACATCCAGCTTGCTTTTGAAGCGAAATGAAAAGCCACCTTTGATGAATTGCATGGCTTTTTCGAGGGAAACATCGGGAGCGGGTGTGATTATGGCATGGAAATGGTCTGGCATGATGACGTATGCGTGCAGTTGGAACTTGCCTTGTGTCTGGTAGTCGAAGATGGTCTGCTGGAGTAGTTGCGCATTGGCTGTGACTTGGAAGATGGCGCGGCGCTGGGCAGTAACGGCAGTGACGAGATAGGTTCGGATTTCCTGCGGGGCGTGGTGCATGGGGGAAGGATACAGGAAAGGCCCGTGGCTAAAGCCACGTTATTCTATGCGGATTAAATTCAGGGGCCTGAAGGCCCCTGCTCCCTCCGTGTTTGCTCAGCTTGTGAATCTGCTGTCTCGAAGCAATGAAAAATCCTGCTGCTATTGATTTGCTCCGTTGGAGCGGCTGACTGGCGCGAGGTTATAAGTCAGGTCGGTCAGGTCATTGTCGACTACGAGGGTGGAATTAAGCGACTGGAAATCTGTTTCCCCTTTCCCGCTATTGCCTTTGATTGTTATCTGGTAGGTTCCGCCGGGAAGATAGCTGAAGTTGAATGAGCCGTCGCGCTGAATACCGGCGGTGCGAATCACCGTTTTGTCATCGGGATCAGAGAGGCTTACTTCGCCATTCGGGATTGGTTCTCCGCTCTTGCTGTTCACAGAGCCGCGGACTGTGTGCAGACCATCGGTTGAGATGGTGATGTCGATATCGGAGTGGTCTTCTCCTTCGCTCAGCTCGACGGGCTTGGCTTCCTTCATTCGGAACTTGTCGCCGTAAAAGATGCGTAGAGCGTTTTGACGCTGATCGCTGACGATGGCTCCCTCGTTATACGTAATGGAGAGCGGTAAGGGGATGTATTCCTGCAGATGAGCTTCCACGATATAGGTGCCATGCGGGAGGGCGGGCTCATAAAAATGGCCGCGGTCATCGGTGCGGACGGCTGCTCCGATAGCGGAAAGTGGTTCGTTGCCGGCCCTGTTGGCGTAATTCTTCCACTGGCCGTTTTTGTCTTTCAGAAACACTGTAATGGTGAAGCCTATGGCCGGGCCGCCATCATCAAAGCGTACTGTGCCACTGAGTGAGGCGCCGCGCTGAAGGGTGATATCTGCAGATGCGGGCCGGTTGGGTGCGACGGTGACACGAGGGAGGACTTTGTCGAGCACGTCCTGCGTGAAATGCGCATCGGGCGGCTGATTGCTGAGCAGTTGATCGACAGGGTTGAGATAACCGGGGAGCACGGCCAGGACGTAATAGTCGCCGGGAGTAACGCCGTTGATCTGGTAAGAGCCGTCAAAGCCAGCTATGCCTCGATAGACGCCGGTATCTTTTGGCTGGTTTTGGGATTTTGCAGTTGTGCGGGCCGCGCTGTCTACGCCTTGGAGTGTGATGGTGGCGAAACGGCAGGGAGTACGCGTGTCTGTGCACAGAACATGGCCAGAGACGGAAGCTGTGGCCTGTGCGAAAGCTACCGATGGAACGAGCGCACAGGCGAAAGCGAGAAGCCGGGAGAGTCGCATTGCGTATCTCTTTCACAGCGGAAGATAGCAGAGCAAGATAATCGCAGCGTGCGGCAATTGGCTACCATCTTATAGCTTGCCGGTAAGCCAGTTGCTGAGATTTTCCAGTGGCAGGCGCAATGCGATGAAGAACTGGCCGAAGAGGGCGTATTCGGCGCTGACTTCGTCGAAGCGCATTTCGTAGATTAGCTTTTTGAAGATGACCGGGTCTTCTGCAAAGAGGGTTACGCCCCACTCCCAGTCGTCCATGCCGATGGAGCCGGTGATGATTTGCCTGACCCGCTCGGCGTAGCGGCGGCCGATCATGCCGTGGTCGTGCATCATGCGCTGGCGGTCGGTGAAGGGGATGGTATACCAGTTCTTCTGCTCATCGCGCTTGCGGTCCATGGGGTAGAAGCAGAGGTATTTTGCATCCGGCACGCCGGGGAAGAGGCGCGGGGCCATGGCTATAGTTGCGCGCTGGAGCGATTCGGCGATTTCGGCGTTCCACTCGGGGGTGTGTTGCGCGAGGCCCTTGGCGGCTGCGGCTTCATAGGTCTTGCGGGTGGATTCGTAGAGGCCGAGCTCGACAACCGACACGTAGGAGTGAACCGGGATCAGGAAATCGTAGAAGCGGGCCTGTGCGAGAGTGAGTTCGACCTGGTTGAGCGCTTCGAGCGAGTCGCGGAAGTGAATCAGGATCAGGTCGCCCTTGTGGCCCAGCTGCGAGAAGAGAGCGGATTGGATTTTTCCGTCGGGGGATTTTTCGAGGGTGCGGAAGACCGAGATGAATTCGGCGACGATCTTCTTGCGTTCGCTTTCCGAGTAGGACTCGCTGTAGGAGGATCCCTCCGCGAAGGCCCGCCAGGATTTCCAGTCGAAGCGGAAGAACTGATGGAGGACGGCGGAGCCTTCAAGCGTGAGCGGAACGGGAGGAAAGTCGGACACTTATGCACCTCGGATTTGTGGATGACTTTTCAGGGTAACAAAGTGGAGTGAGGGTGTCAGTGTCTGTCGGTGGCGCTTTGAATTCGAGTTGTTTGCCTGATGGCTATTTATGGCTGTCTGCTTTGCTCGTCCTTTGTGATCGGAGAAGAGGATGCTTTTCTCTTTTGTAATGCAAAGTAAATCCAGCATCCCAACAGAGATCCGAACACGCCGGAAATGAAATGCAGAACCTCATGTGTGTACATATAATTCCACCTCAGTTCGTTCCAAAGATGCCAAAGGTTATGAGCCAGGAGAAAGTTCACCAGCGCAGGCGGGGCTGGCCCTTTCCATGCTTCGACAAGCAGGCTGAGCGCGCCAAGCAGCACCAGCGCCAAGAGCAATGTGTCCGGGAAAATCCGTAGCTTCATCTTAAGCCTGCGCCGAGTCTGCTGTTTCGGGTGCTCTAATGTTCTCATAAGCCTTTCGTGGGGCTCCGGAGATGAGACACCCACCCGGATGTGGCATTTATACTGTGAGGGCTACGCATGAGCGAAAAGATAGTTGCCTTCCTGGTGCACTTTGTTACGAGTGTGATTGATGCGGGTGGTTATGCCGGCATTGCCGCGCTGATGGGAATTGAATCAGCGTGCGTGCCACTGCCTTCGGAGATCATTCTGCCGTTTGCGGGGTATCTTGTATATCTCAAGCACCTCAACCTGTTCTGGACGGCGACTGCGGGCGCCATCGGCTGCAATCTCGGCTCGGTGGTGGCGTACTGGATTGGCGCAAAGGGCGGGCGGCCACTGGTGGAGCGGTATGGCCGCTGGGTTCTGATGAGCCACCACGACCTGGATCGCATGACGTACTTCTTTAACAAATATGGTTCGATTACGGTGCTGCTGGGACGGTTGCTGCCGATTGTGCGGACCTTTATTGCGTTTCCGGCGGGGATTGCGAAGATGCCGCAGGGGCGCTTTCATCTGTACACCTTCATCGGCTCGTGGCCGTGGTGCTTTGCGCTGGCTTACGCGGGGATGAAGCTGGGCCAGAGCTGGGACGATCCGCATTCGAGCTTTCATGAATTCATTCATCGCACGCACACAGTGATTCTTGTGCTGATTCTGGCCGCCGGCGTGTGGTTTGTGTGGACGCACATACAGCGCGCCCGCAAGGAAAATGAGGCCTAAAACTGACCCAGACGCGTTAAACTGATTCGTTTGGTCTTAACAAGGGCGCGTGCAAGGTGCGCGCAGTTAAAAGAAGGAAGGATAGGGAGTAACGATGTCGAGCAAGCAGCAGGCGATTGCGCCGGCAAAGGGAAAGCTTGGAGTAATGGTTGTGGGCCTTGGCGCCGTGGCGACCACGATGATTGCAGGCGTGGAAGCGGTTCGGCGCGGAATTGCGAAACCAATTGGCTCGCTAACGCAGATGGGCACGATTCGGCTGGGCAAGCGTACGGATCACACGTCGCCGCTAATTAAGGACTTTGTGCCGTTGGCGGACCTGAATGATGTGGTCTTTACTGGCTGGGATATTTTTGAGGACAACGTCTACGAGGCGGCTGCGCATGCGAAGGTTCTGGATAAGGATCTGCTGAACGAGCTGAAGCCTTACCTGGAGACGATCAAGCCGATGCCAGCGGTGTTTGACCAGCACTACGTAAAGCGCCTGAATGGCACGCACGTGAAGAAGGGCAGGAACAAGAAGGATCTTGCGAACCAGGTTGTTGAGGATATTCGCGCCTTCAAGAAGACCGTGGACCGCGTGGTGGTGATCTGGGCGGGTTCGACGGAAATCTTCCTGGAGCCGACGGAAGTGCATCAGTCGATTGAGGCGTTTGAGAAGGGCCTCGAGAATAACGATTCGGGGATTGCTCCTTCGCAGATTTATGCCTATGCCGCGCTGAGCGAAGGCGTGCCGTTTGCCAATGGCGCTCCGAACCTGACGGTGGATATTCCGGTGATGGTGGAGCTTTCGAAGAAGAACTCGGCTCCGATTGCGGGTAAGGACTTCAAGACCGGGCAGACGTTTATGAAGACGATCCTTGCGCCGGGCTTCAAGGCTCGCATGCTGGGTGTGAAGGGCTGGTTCTCGAACAACATTCTTGGCAATCGCGACGGCGAGGTGCTGGACGAGCCGCAGAGCTTTAAGACGAAGGAAGAGTCGAAGCTAGGGTCGCTTGAGTACATCTTCCAGCCGGAGCTTCATCCCGAGCTGTACGGCGATATCTATCACAAGATTCGCATCAACTACTATCCGCCGGCGGGTGACGATAAGGAAGCCTGGGATAACATCGACATCTTTGGATGGCTCGGTTATCCGATGCAGGTGAAGGTGGACTTCCTTTGCCGCGACTCGATTCTGGCTGCGCCGATTGCGCTGGACCTGGTGCTGTTCCTCGACTTGGCGCAGCGTACGCCGGAACTGGCTTCGATTGGCATTCAGGAGTGGTTGAGCTTCTACCTGAAGGCGCCGCAGACGGCGGAAGGGCTGTATCCGGAGCACGATCTGTTTATCCAGCTGACGAAGCTGAAGAACACGCTGCGGCACATCAAGGGCGAAGGGCTGATTACGCACCTCGGTCTTGAGTACTACGAGGGGGACTAGCCGTCCAGGCGACTGCGCGCTCCACGTGCTGAAAAACAAAAGCCTCATCCTTTGTGGATGAGGCTTTTGTCTTGGCCGAATTTACGCAGCGGCTACGGCGGTTGCGAGTCTGCGGACTGTCAGCACGGTGATGTCGTCTTCCTGGCCGAAGGCTTTGGCTGCGTCGGCTATGTAGAAGGCGGATTGGTTGCTGAGGTTGTGGACGCGGTCAAAGCCGAAAAGCTCGCCGGATGGGTTGCGGGCTTCCACCACGCCGTCTGAGAGGAAGAGGATGCGGTCGCCGGGGTGAAGGTAGAGGCGGACTTCATCGTAAGTGGCATTGGGCATTACGCCAAGGGGCAGGCCGCCGGGCAGGGCGATCTCCTGGCTATTGAGGTAGGGCGGTAGGTGTCCTGCGCTGGCAACGACCAATTCGCCGTTGGGCCCGAACCATGCGGCTTCGCAGGTAGTGAAGCTTTCATTGCCAACCAGCACGCGGTTGAGTGCTTCGAGTATCTTGGCGGGACGGGTTTCATCGCCGCGGCGAAGCGCGCCGACGAGCATGGAAACATTCATTGCCGCCTGAAGGCCTTTGCCGGCTACGTCGCCAATAACAACGAGCAGCCCGCCTTCCGGAGTTGTTTCGAGATGGAAGAAGTCGCCGCCGACCTCTGCAGCGGGGTTGTATACCGAATCCACTTCGAAGCCAGGCGTTTTTACCTTTTCGAGCGGAATCATCACTTCCTGCACGCTACGCGCGGCATGCAACTCGCTCGCAGTTCGTTCACGGTCGCGATGGATGCGCTGGAAGCGGACGAAGATGATGAGCACGATGGCGAGCAGGCCGGCGAAGTCCGCGATGGAGGCGAAGTGAATGGGGACCGGGCCGGCGAAGATCGTGAGCGGGGAGTAGTAAGTACGACCGGTCCAGTCGACCATGCCGGAGGTCAATGCCGGTTCGAGGATGCCGATGGAGGAGAGCACCAGCGGAACGAGCAGCATGCCGGCTTCGAAGTTGCGGCGTACGGTCGCCAGAATCAGCACAGTGCAGCAGAAGAGCATCCATCCGATTATCCAGAGTGCTGCAAGTATGCTGACGAGAATCAGGAGAAGAAACATGAGGCTGCTGCGGCCCATGTAATACAGGGTGGGGCCGATGAGGAGCAGGATGGGCGCCGTCCAGCGGAGCAGGGAAATGAACCAGCGTTTGCGCTTGCTTGCCCATCTTCGGCGCAAGTCGAGGAACGCTACCAGGAACTCAAAGTAGAGATAGGCCGAGACGAAGATGAGCTGCAGGTAGAGCGCTTCGTAAGAGATCTGTTCGAGGTAGGCGGATTTCCCTGCGAGATCAATGAAGCTCAGGGGAGCCTGCAGAAGCTCATAGAGCGCCAGCCAGAGATATTCGCGATGGCCTTTCTGCGTGAAATAGAGCGCAAGGAGAAAGAGGCTCAGAATCGTGAGCAAAATCGAGTTGACGAGCTTTGGCAGCCGCTCAAAGAGCGAGTGGTCGTTCCATATCTCTACCGAATGACTCAGTTCTTCCGGGCTGCCAAGCCGCACTGTGCGCAGCGCAAAAAAATGTGTGTAGGCCATGAGGCCAAAGGGAATGTGCAGCGTACGGATGGCGAGGGTGAGATCGGTGGCGTTGGGATCGATGTCGAGGTTGTAGAGGCGCGTGATGGGTAAGTAACGCTCCGGGGTGCCGTTGTTGGGGCCGGTGGGACGAATCTCTTTCCCATTAGCAAAGACGGTGGTATCCGGTGATGCAGCTTCCAGACCAAAGTAAGAGCGATAGGAGACTGGCAGCTCAATCAGAAGGGCCAGGGGGCCATGATTAGGAGCCAGCTTGATGTGCATGCGAAACCATGCGAAGGGATGCTCACGGTGATGGCCGTGACCGGGTCCCGGGCTGGGTTCGGGGTCGGAATCATGGCCGGGAGGTCCATCACTGTCGGGGTCCGAGACATCTGCGATGGATTCGCTCGCGTTTCGGACGGCCCAGGTGGAATCGTCAAACGCGGGACTTGCCGCGGAGGAGTCGGCAGTGATGCCGACACGCCAGTTTTTGTCCAGGAGCAGGGGTGTGCCAAGGTGCGTGGCATCCAAAACTTTTGGCGTGGCGTCTGTTGCGGCAGTTGCTGAAGCGCTGGTATGCGGGTCAGATGCTTCGCTAAGAATCTTATCGAGGGCGTGAATTCCTGGTGGTCCAGGTGGCCCACCGCCGTGCGGGTGCGGATGGGGATGAGCGGGAGGTTGGGCGAAGGCGTAAGTTCCCATGCACGCGGCGAGCGCGGCGAGGGTGAGCAAACTACGGTGCAGGAATGAGTTTCGAGCCATTCGCTTTCTCTAGCTGTGGACTCCACTTTAAATGAGAAGGGTTATAGAACAAAGCCTTTCCATGGTGAGGTCCGGGGTGGGGAACCAGGGTTCTCCCTGGTGGCTACGCGTTGCCTGCGGTGCTTGTTGCACTGGAAACGGCCGAGAGCGGAGTTTGGTTTCGCGGAATGGAAAGAAATACTCTATTCGACGAAAATTCTGCGTTGACGTTGTACGGGCTGCGGGTTGCCTCGTCTAACTATTTAAGCGTGACGGGTGTATTCTTCTGGGTAGGTATTGGGGCAGGAGGTGCGCAATGATGCAGCGGTGGACGGCGCAAGCGGTTTTTCTGGTGGCTCTTACAACGGCCGCGGCGGCTTTTGCGCAGACCACGCAGCAGCCTGCGCCGCAGAGTACACCTCAATCTACACCTCCGACGGTGCCTGATCCGGGCACGGCTCCTGTGGGCGGAGATACGTCGGCACAGCAGCCTTCGGGGCAGCAGGGGTCTGGGAACTCTACAAACTCTACACAGAATTCGACCCAGAACCAGAATTCCGGCAAGGACAATAAGAAGGACAACGACAAGAAAGATAAGGATAAGCCGGGCACTGACACGGTGAAGGGGGATGTTGCCCCTACAAATGTTGATCCCGACAAGGTGGTGGACGTCGGCAGCGAGAAGCAGAATGTGAAGGCGGGCAGCATCGATGATGTGAATGCTGTCGGCAATCGTGACATTGGCGGGCGCGGCATTGGGAACTGGTACTCGACCGACACCGAGATCAAGATGGGCAAGGCGTACTCCATGGAGATTGAAAAGAGTACGCGCTTTATTACCGATCCGGTGGTTACCGAGTATGTGAATCGCATCGGGCAGAACATTGTGAAGAACTCCGACTGCAAGGTACCGTTCACGATCAAGGTGATTGATTCGGACGAGATTAACGCTATGGCTCTGCCGGGCGGATTCTTCTACGTGAACTCCGGGCTGATTTTGAATGCGGACGAGGAAGCTGAGCTTGCCGGCGTGATGGCACACGAGACGGCGCATGTTTGCGCGCACCATGCGGTCCGCGAGCAGACACGATTGAACTATGCACAGCTTGGCACGATTCCGCTGATCTTTATTGGCGGCTGGACGGGGTACGGCATTTACGAAGCAGCCTCGATTGGTGTGCCGATTACGTTCATGCACTTCTCGCGTGAGTTTGAGGCCCAGGCGGATTACCTGGGTATTCAATATATGTATCGCGCGGGGTATGACCCGCAGGCGATGGTGAGCTTCTTTGAGAAGGTGCAGGCGCTGGAAAAGCGGAAGCCGGGCGCGGTAGCCAAGGTTTTTGCAGACCATCCGCAGACGCCCGACCGCATTCTGCACTCGCAGGAGGAGATTGCAAGGATTCTGCCTGCCAAGGATGAGTACACGGTCACCACGTCTGAGTTTGATGACGTGAAGGCCCGGTTGGCACGCATTGAGAACAAGCGCCGGCTGACGGATAACAAGACGAAGAAGCCTTCACTGCGCCGCGCTAGCACCGGGGCCGATCCGAACAGCACGGATGATGACTCCAAGAGCGGCGATGACCGTCCGACTCTGAAACGCCGCGATGACCAGGGGCAGAACCAGAACCAGCAGCAGAACCAGTAATCAGGCGCTGGAAAACTCCCGGGGCTAAAGCCTGTCTCTACTTCCCATCGATTTCAGGGGCCTGAAGGCCCCTACACCTTCCGACTTTCCTGCGGAGAAAAGACCAGGTACCTGAGCAGCGAAGAGATCGCGTGGTGTGCTTTGAGACGCACCATTCGGCATAACAACCCAATATCTTGAGGTTGCTTGCGGAATGTAGCCCAAGATACTCGATTTCTTGCTTTTATGCGCTGTTCCGGACCTGGCTCGGGCCTGATGGTTTGGTGAAAAATTACCGAAAAAACCCGAAAACTCCTTGAATCATCCGGTAAAACCGCGTTATATACAAGAACACCGGCAGATTGCGTTCCCGCCGATTTCAACCACCATCCACTTTGGAGGAGTTCCATGAACAACGCGGCCCCCCGTCGTTCCAACCTTCTGGTTCCTGAGATCCGCGAGGTCATGGATATCCGCCAAGCCTCGGATTACCTGGGCATTTCGCCTGACACGCTTTACAAGTACGCCTCGGAGGGGTTTGTGCCGGCTTTCAAGCTGGGCAACCGGTGGCGGTTCAAGCGGTCTCGGCTGGATGAATGGATGGATCAGCAGTCGGGTATGAATACAGCTGCGGCTGAGGTTGATCCTGAGCAGAAGAAGCCGGTCAGAGCGGCGCTCTAGAGCAAAATCCGAGAAAGTGCGTCCTTTGAGTTTTTTCAGGTTGCCGCTCCCTGATGGCCGCGTCAACCTAGCTGTTGAGGCTTCGAGGTGCAGCATCACGGATTTTGCTGTGACCGGCGGTTCTTCCTGCTGTTTTCTGGTTAATCCACGCGGAGTGCTTTTACCGGATCGATAGACGCAGCGCGGCGAGCGGGGATAATTCCCGCGACTGCCGCAGCAAGCGCCAGAACCCCGATAGACCCAGCCATCACAGGCACATTCACGCTGGTAATGTCGTAAAGCTGCGACTTCACATACCGTACGCAGAAAACCGCAACCGGAATCCCGATAACCAGCCCGATGCACGCCTGCAGCATGGCTCCGCGCATCACCATGCCGATGACGCGGCTGCGCGTGGACCCAAGCGCCATGCGAATGCCGATCTCCGGCGTCCGGCGAACCACGGTATACGAGGTGACGCCGTAGAGCCCAATAGCAGCAAGCAGCAGGGCCAGCAGCCCAAAGAGGGACGTAAGCCGCGCAATCAGGCGTTCTTCCGTAAAGCGATCGTCAATCTGCTGCTGAAAGGTCTGGAACTTCACAATCGTAAGGTTGGGATTGATGCTGGCAAGCGTGTCTCCGACGATTTTTTCAAAGCCAGGGATAGGATGGCCAGTCTGGATGACCAGCGCACCGGCGTACATGGATTGGTCTTTGTCGAGAGCGTTGTCGGGATCAGGGTCGTTGGCGACTCCTGCGCGCTGTGTGAGCGGAAGAAAATACATGGCGTGGTTCTTCCAGTAGACGCTGGTGTAGGTGGTGTCTTCTACTACGCCGACGATTTCATGCGCTCCATCCTGCGGAGTCTTGGACGGACCGGAAAAGCCAAAGCGATGTCCGATGGGATTGCGTTTGCCGAAGAATGTTTTGACGAACTCCTGGTTAACGACAGCCACGGATGGCGCATTCAGCGTGTCCTGCGTGGTGAATCCGCGGCCCATGACAACATGCGTGCCCACGGAGTCGAAGTACTCCGGAGTGCCTTTCACCCAGGAAGCGCCTTTGTTGATGTCGTTCTCGCCCTGAATTTTTACGCCTGATCCCCAGTTATTCTCTTCCATTGGCGTATAGGTGGCGAGGCCGACTTTCAGAACACCGGGAATGGCGTGGAAGCGATCTACGATGTTCTGGTAAAGGGGCTCGACCTCTGTGTTTTTGTAGCCTGCCGCTTGCGGATTGATGTGCGCGATGTAGCGGTTGGTCGCATCGAGCTTCATATCCGTGCTCTGCGCTTTGCTGAGGCTTTGCGCAAAGAGCCCCGCAGCCACAAGAAGCACAAGCGAAAGCGCGGCTTGCAGAACAACAAGCGCGCGCTGCATAAAGGAAGCGCCATGCGCGGTGGTGCGGGCGTTCGAGCGCAACGCTTCTGCAGGCTGCGTACGCGCAGCCATCAGCGCCGGAGCAAGCCCGAAGAGAATCCCGGTAACAAGCGAGAGACCGAAGGAGAAGGCGATGACCAATGGTGAAGGCGAGGCGTCGACAGGCATGTTGTGCTGGGCAGGGAAGGCGAGCGCCAGCAGTGCGTGTGCGCCAAGGTAGGAAATGACAAGGCCGAGCAGGCCGCCGATAGTTGCAAGCAGGATACTTTCCGTAAGCAGCTGGCGTACGATGCGGCTGCGCTGTGCGCCGAGAGCCGAGCGGATGGAGAGCTCTGCGCGGCGGCTCATGCCGCGGACCAGCAGAAGGTTGGCGATGTTGGCGCAGGCGACGAGGAGGACCAGCGCGGCGATCCACTGGAGCAGCTTGAGGTGGTCCTTGTAATCTTCCTGCATGTTCTGGATGCCGCCGCCGCCCGGCGTGAGCACCACGTGGGTGCGAGGAAGAACTTTCTGCGCGCGTTGGTCAGTAAATGTTTTGAGCGGCGTAAGCTCCTGCTTGAGCAACGCGCTGGCCTTGGCCTGAAGCGCCGGCAGGGAGGTTCCGGGTTTCAGGCGGCCTATGACGTAGGCCCATTGCGTGTCAGGGTCATTAAAGTACGGCGCGCCCATGAGGGGATCCATGGAGTACATGGGCAGGTAGTATTTGGGCGGGTTGGTGTCGAGGCGGTCGCCGTAGAAGCCTTTGGGCGCAATGCCGATGATGGTGACAGGCTTGGTGTTAATAAAGAAGGTGTTGCCAACGACAGACGGATCGCCAGCGTAATCCTCCTGCCAGGCGTCGTAGCTCATTACGGCGGTTGTGGGTGCGCCTTTCTGGTCATCGGAGTCGAGGAAGAAACGGCCGGCGGAGGGCGTGAGGCCGAAGACGCGGAAGTAGTTGCCGGAGACAAAGGTGCCCATGACGGACTTGGCTACGGTGTTGGGGCCCTGGCGGCGGACGGTGATGGGACGCCAGGCGTAACCGGATTCCATGGCGGCGAGCTCTTCAAACTCCGGCAGGCTTTTTTTGAATAGGGCATAGGTCTCTGTGGAGAAGAGAGAATAGTCGCCTGAGTCATTCCATCCACCGTTGACGCAGCAGTCGTCGTGGTCGCCAATGCGGATGAGGGATTTAGGGTCCACAACAGGCAGGTTGTGGAGCAGGATGGCGTTGACCAGCGTGAAGATGGCTGAGTTGGCGCCGATGCCGAGGGCCAATGTGAGCAACACCGTGATGGTGAATCCCGGCGTTTTGCGCAACTGGCGTAGCGCATAGGATATGTCTTGCAAAAGAACCCTCATCCCCATTCCTCCTGTACATAAGTCCGTGTACGTGGGAGATGCACGAATAGTTCCACTGCTGGATGAGGTTTTGTGCTCCAGTATCAATGATTTACATAGATGTTACGCTCTGTAACTGTTCAAAGTCGCACGGTGTGTTCGGAAATGAACAAGATTTCTTTGTGGGTAGGAGTTGGGTAAAGGCCCTGTTTCTTATTGCTGCCTATTCATGGGCCTGAAGGCCCCTGCTCTCTGATTGGACATATAGATGCCGGTTGGGCATTTTGGATCACTCGTTTAACCCGACAATTAGTTCGGCGTGCTACTTCGTGAAGAGGGCCAGGGGAATTGCGTTGCCCATTGTTTTGTATCCCTCTACGCCGGGGTGCAGGTGGTCGCCGCTGTCGTAGGCGGGCAGAATTTTTTCGGGGTGTTGCGGGTCGCGGATGGCGAGGTCGAAGTCGATGATCGCGTCAAAGTGGCCGATGGAGCGGATCCATGTGTTGACGGCCTGACGATCGGCTTCGTTGGTTGCGTCGGGGTGGTAGTATTCGGAGCCGGTGTAGGGCGTGATAGTGGCGCCGATGACGCGGATTCCGTGGGTGTGGGCGCGGACGATGATCTGCTGATAAGCGGCGATGAGGCGCGCGACGAAGGCGTCGTGATCGGCCTGGGGAACCGGGCCTTTGATCGTGAGGCCGCCGAGGTCGTTAACGCCTTCGAAGACAATGAGCCATTTGACGCCAGCTTGCGCGAGCACGTCGCGGTCAAAGCGGGCGAGGGCGTTGGGGCCGAGTCCGTCCGTCAGCAGGTGATTGCCGCCGATGCCTTGATTGGTGATGCCGATGTCGTGTGTCTTTTTGTCGGCCTGCAGGCGGGCGGCGAGCACGTCGGTCCAGCGATCGTTGCCGTTGGTGGTTGTGCCGTGGCCGTCGGTGATGGAGTCACCGAGTGCGACGATGGCGGCGGCGTCTTTGGACTGCGAGAGCACGTCGATGCCGGAGAGCAGATACCAGTGGTCGATGTGCTTGGCTTCGGGAAGGTCCGCGGATGCTACCCAGTCGCCATGTGTGTAGTATGTGGTGGCTCGTGAGCCGGGATGGCTGGTCTGATGTGCAGGGGCTTCGTCGAGATGGTAGGTGATGGCGAGGCTAGAGAGCGGCGCTACGGGATAGTCGACTGGATCGGAGATGAAATCGGTGCCGGGAGGTACGAGCACATCACTTTTTCCAGAGAAGGTGAGCGCTTTGTCGGAGGCGGCATCGATTGCGGAGGATGTGGGTGAGACTGGCTTGGCAATGTGGACCGAAGTGAAGTGCAGGGCTTCGGTTCCGAAGGCGTTGGAAACATGAACGCGCAGCGTTGCGCCGCCAATGGAAAGGTGCACGATCTGGCGCACGGTGGCATCTTTCCAATCGTCTGCGGGGAGAGCGTTCTCCGGTTCGGGGATTTGCTGCGATGCGCCCCAGGAAGCGATCCAATTGGCTGATTGTGCATTGCTATACGTTGCGCTTAAAGCGAGCAGAAGGGCTATGCCAGTCGATACGGGGCCTATCCATGCGGGAAATCGAAGTGTAATTTTCATATCTGACCATGTAGGATGAATCGCCGAATAAATCGGTTTTCTGAAATTCCTGAAAGCGCTCAAAGGATACCACTCGTGGAGGCTGTTGTGCGTAGTCTGCTTAAGCCGTTTGTTGTGATGCTGCCTCTTGTTTTTTCGATTGCTGCGTATTCGCAGAGCGTTGCGCCGCCGGTTACTTTGACTGCCGAGCAGGACCAGAAGAACATGATGGACCAGCTTGGCATCAAGGCGCTGCGACCGGGGCCGAGCGGCAATGAGAAGGCGCCGAATCATGCCAACTATGACGAGTCGAAGGCGAATCCTTATCCGAATATTCCTGATCCGCTGACGAGGAACAACGGGCAGAAGGTGACAACGGCGCAGCAGTGGATGGAGGAGCGGCGGCCCGAGATTCTTGAGATGTTTTCGAAGTATGTGTATGGGCGAGTTCCTAATAATGTGCCGAAGGTGAGCTGGAGCGCTACTACGGACCGGGAGATGATTGGCTTCACTCCCGTGATTGCGAAGGACCTGGTTGGCACGGTGGACAACTCGGAGTATCCGGCGATCAGCGTGAAGATTCATGCGACGCTTGTCGTGCCAGCGAATGCGAAGGGGCCGGTTCCGACGCTGATTATGTTTGGGCCGGCGGGGTTTCCAAGTCCGAATGAGCCGCGCGGCGAAGATATCCAGCATCTCAATGCAGCGATGAAGTCGCTGCTGGTGCAGCAGGACCCGTCGCTGAAGAAAATATTTGACGAGCATCCGGCGTGGATGCCATTTCAGAACACACCTCTGTTTCGCATGCCGGAGCTAAATGCGGATGGTGATCCGCCGAATACGTGGCAGCTTGTGGCTGCGGGCTGGGGCTTTGTGCTGCTGGACCCGACGACGGTGCAGACGGATAACGGTGCTGGGTTGACGCGGGGCATTATTGGGCTGGTGAATCATGGGCAGCCACGTAAGCCGGAGGACTGGGGTGCGCTGCGTGCGTGGGCGTGGGGAGCGGGGCGTGTGCTGGATTACCTGGAGACGGAGCCCGGTGTGGATGCGAAGCATGTGGGGATTGATGGCGTTTCGCGCTATGGCAAGGCGGCGCTGATTACGATGGCTTACGATCCACGGTTCTACATGGTGCTGGTTGGGTCGTCGGGTAAAGGCGGCGCTACGTTGCTGCGGCGTAACTATGGCGAGGCCGTGGAGAGTTTGACGGGCGGCGAGTATTACTGGATGGCGGGGAACTTTATGAAGTATGGTGCGTCGGAAGCCAGCTTTGGCAGCGGCAATCCGGGGCAGTTGCCGGTGGATTCGAATGAGTTGATTGCGCTGTGCGCGCCGCGGCTTACGTTTATCAGTTACGGCGCTCCGGAAAAGGGCGATGCGCATTGGCTGGATCACATGGGAAGCTTTATGGCGGCGGTGGATGCGGGGCGCGTGTTTCGGCTGCTGGGCGCGAAGGCATTCCCTGTGACAGAGGACTATCGCACAGCGCAGATGCCTCCGGTGAATACGGCGTGGCTGGATGGGCAGCTTGCGTGGCGGCAGCATGACGGCGGCCACACGGATGCGCCGAATATGAAGTGGTTTATTCAGTGGGCCGACAAGTTTATGGACTACAAGCCGCAGTAGGGAATTATGCGTTGTTGATGCGGTTGTAGGTTGTCTCGATGATGGCGGACATCTGCTCTTCGTCCTGCTCGATGGATTCGACGAGCCGGAACTGAGCGCGGGCGCGTTCGAGATTGTGGCCGGGGTGGTCGATTTTGTAGTAGATGTCGCCGTTGAGGTGGTCGGTGAGGAAGCGCAGGCCCTGCTCAAAGGTGATGAGCTTGCCGGCGAGTGGAAGAGTGTCGCGCTCGGCTTGCGTAAGGAAGCCTTGTGCAGCGGTCAGATAGCCTTGGGCGAGGGCTTCGAAGAATTTCAGATCAATTGATACGCGCAAGAGATCGGGTTCGTCTTCGGCTGCGGTGGTCGCGGCGGTGCGGACGAGGTCGCCGAAGTCGTATCCTGCGAGGCCGGGCATGACGGTGTCGAGATCTACGACGCAAAGGACTTCCTCGGTTGCGTCATCGAGCAGGACGTTGTTGAACTTGGTGTCGTTGTGCGTGACGCGCTCGGGGAGGTTGGCTGCTAGCAGTGCTCCGGCTATTGATTGGCGAGATGATGCGAAGGTGATTACGTCCTGCGCTTCGTTGGCGCGGTTTGCTGCGTCTGCGGTGAGAGATTTTTCGAAGGCAGCGAAGCGCAGCGGCGTGTTGTGGAAGTTTGGGATGGTTTCATGCAGGCGTACGCCGGGAAGATCGGCCAGCTGGCGTTGGAACTGGCCGAAGGCGAATGCGGCTTGGCAGGCCTGATGCGGTGATTCGACTGCGCTGCCTGGATGGGCGCTGTCGAGGAAGGGAAAGGAGCGCCAGAATGTTCCGCTGCTGTGTGTGAGAAAGACTTCGCCTTTGCGGGTGGGGATGAGTAGCATCGCAGAGCGCGCTGGGTTGGTGCTTTTGCTCGCGATGTGTTTGGTGACGCGCTCGATGTTCTGCATGAGCGCGGCGGGGTTGGTGAAGATGTGGTGATTAATGCGCTGGAGGAAGTAATCGCGCATGCCGCTGCTGCCGCGGAAGTAGGTGCGGAAGGAATCGTTGATGTGCCCGGCGCTGATGGCCTCGGCGGAGACGAACTCCCCTTCAAAGGAAAAGTGTGAAGCTATCTCCGCGAGGCTTTCCTGACTCCATTGCGTGTTGCCTATTGCCACAGTTTCTCCGGGTAAGCGCCAGAGTGGACGAGTGCGGCGATGGCTTCGACAACTTGCAGATGGTCTTCGCGATAGGTGACGCCGAACCATGTACCGGAGGTGGGCAGAACGTGTACCTTTGCGCCATCTGCCTTTACCAGGTCGCCGATGGCGTTGGGGAGATAGCATTCGGCTTTGAGGCTTGCATGGTTAGCGGCCAGAAAGTTTTCAAAGATTGCTTCGAGTTGCGGAAAAACCTGCGGTGTAAAGCCCCAGTAGTTCATTGAGACCGGCTCGTTGCCCGTGAAGTGTGCGGACTGACCGCTTGATTCAACGGTTTGCGCCGCGTTGCCGTCAGGCACGATGGCGGTGTACTCAGTAATTGCCTGCAGATAACCTTTTGCATTCACTTCGCAGACGCCTCGGGCCACCGAACCGTGCGGAGAAAGCGTATTGCGCAACGTATAGCCGATCAGCGCGTAGTCCGGCGAACCCGATTGCAGATGAGCGGCGAGCACGCGGAAGCTGTCCGCGCCATAGAAGTCGTCCGCGTTGAGCGCAGCAAATGGCGTCTTAATGGCGTTTTTTGCGGCAAGCACGGCTTGGACCGTTCCCCATGGTTTGGTGCGGCCTTCCGGAACTGTGTATCCGCTGGGCAGATCACTCAGCTCCTGAAAAACGTATTCCACGTCTACGCGGCCTTCATAGCGGCTGCCGATGACGGAGCGGAATGCTTCTTCGATGTCGCGGCGAATGACAAAGACGATTTTGCCGAAGCCGGCGCGGAGAGCATCGAAGACGGAGTAGTCGAGAATGGCTTCGCCAGAGGGGCCGACGGGTTCGATCTGTTTGAGGCCGCCGTAGCGCGAGCCCATTCCTGCGGCAAGGACGAGAAGTGTAGGAGCTTTCATAGTCAGTTCGATATGCCTCACTTGGCAGGATACGATATCGCAACGCATGAATGTCGTATCCCGCAACGCTCTTTACGGATGCACAAAACTCTTCTCAAGTTCAGAGGGCTCCGCGGGCGCAACTGCCTGGACGGCAAGTCCGCGTGATACAACTATGCGGGTGGAATACTCTCGTCGCATAGGCGCGGTGCGCCGCAAGCTGGCGCGGGCCGGATTGTCCGGGCTGTTGGTTACGCATCTGCCGGATGTTCGCTACCTGTGTGGCTTCACAGGGTCGAGTGCTGCGCTTGCCATTACACGGCGCTATGCGCGGCTGTTTACGGATGGACGCTACCGCACGCAGGCTGCGGAAGAGGTGCGGGCTGCGGAGGTGGAGATTATCAGCCGCGCTGCTGCCGTGGCTGCGGTGGAGTGGCTTGCGGTGCTGCCGGGAGTGGAGTTTGCCGGCTTTGATGCTGCGCATGTAACTGTTGCGGAGCTTACGCGATGGAAAGAGGCTTTGCCGGCTCGTTTGCGGCGGACATTTCTTACTACGTTGCCAGCACCGATTGTTGAGCCGCTACGCATGGTGAAGGATGAAGCGGAGCTGGCGATCATGCGCGAGGCGGCGCAGATTGGCAGTAATCTTTTTGACCACATTTTGAATGTGCTGCGGCCGGGGTTGCGCGAGGTGGAGGTTGCGGCAGAGCTGGAGCACGCGGCCCGCGTTGCCGGGGCGGAGGGGATGTCGTTTGACACGATTGTTGCCTCGGGTGTGCGCTCGGCACTTCCGCATGGTCACGCGACGGAGGCGAGACTGCCGCGAAGGGGCTTTTTGACCCTCGACTTCGGTATAATCCACAAGGGCTACTGCAGTGATATGACCCGCACGGTGTACTTTGGCAAGCCACGGCCCAATGAGCGAGCCGCGTACGAGGCGGTGCTTGAGGCGCAGGAAAGTGGCGTTGCTGCTGTGGCCACCGGAGTTCGCTGCGGAGACGTGGACGAGGCAGCACGAAGTGTGCTGCGCGCTGTGGGACTGGCGGAGGCTTTTTCGCACTCGACCGGCCACGGCGTGGGATTGGAGATTCACGAGCCGCCGCGGATTGCCTCCGGGCAAACCACCCGCCTTGAGGCTGGCATGGTGGTGACAATTGAGCCGGGTGTCTACCTGCCGGGGCAGTTTGGCATCCGTATTGAGGATATGGTGGCTGTTACGCGCACGGGAGGCGAGATTCTTACGCCGGCGCCGAAGGCCCTCATTGAACTGTGATTTTGAGATTGGTGCCCGCGGGGCGAGTGGAATACAAAGGAACGAATGAAACCAGAAGATATCCAGGATTTGCAACAACTGATTGAGTTCCTCAAGGAGCACGGCGTTGCTGAGTTTGACCTTGAGCGCGAGGATGTAAAGATTCGGCTCAAGTTTGCGCAACCGGTGGCTCCGGTGGTCTCGTTTTCTCCGTCGGCTGCTGTTGCGGCTCCGCTGCCTGTGCAGGTTGCTGCTCCTGCCGCTGTGGCTGTGCCTGCGACTGCTCCCGCGGCAGATGAGGGGCTGCATATCATCAAGTCACCTATTGTGGGCACGTTTTATGGCTCACCGTCGCCGGGCGCGGCACCATTTGTCTCCACGGGTGAGCGGGTGGAGAAGGGCCAGGTGATTTGCATTGTTGAGGCCATGAAGCTGATGAACGAGATTGAGGCCGATGCCTCCGGCGAAGTCGTCAAGGTGCTCGCCACCAACGGTCAGCCTGTGGAGTATGGCCAGCCGCTCTTTTCGATTCGCACGGCATAAGCGTGCTCTTTCGTGCAAATTCTGAGAAGGTGCGTTCTATCGGGCGAAGTCCAAGGTTGCCGCTCCCTGATGGTCGCGTCAACTTGAGGTTTGTGGCTTCGGGACACAGCATCTCAGAATTTGCAGTAGCCTCAAAGGATAGAAATGTTTCACAAGGTTCTGGTTGCTAATCGTGGCGAAATTGCGCTGCGCGTGATTAACGCTTGCCGGGAGCTCGGCATTCGCACGGTCGCCGTGTATAGCGAGGCGGATCGCAACTCGCTGCATGTGCGGTTTGCGGATGAGGCTATCTGCATTGGGCCGCCGCGGCCTGCGGATAGTTATCTCAATGTTCCAGCTGTCATCTCTGCCGCTGAGATTGCGGATGTGGATGCGATTCATCCTGGCTATGGGCTGTTGAGCGAGAATGCGAACTTCGCGGAGGTCTGCCGCGCTTCGAATATCAAATTCATCGGGCCGCCACCTGAGGTAACTCGCCTGATGGGCGAGAAGGAAAAGGCGCGCCAGGCAATGAAGAAGGCCAGGGTGCCGATTCTGCCGGGCTCGGATGGCGTGGTTGATTCCGAAGAAGACGCGCTGGCGTGGGCGAAGAAGGTTGGCTTTCCGGTCATTCTCAAGGCCAAGGCCGGCGGCGGCGGGCGCGGTATGCGTATTGTTCGCAACGCCGAGGAGTTGCCTAATCTGTATCACGCAGCCAGCACGGAGGCTGCGAATGCCTTTGGCAACGGTGAGCTTTACATGGAGAAGTTCATCGAACGGCCGCGGCATATTGAGTTCCAGGTACTGGCCGATGAGCATGGCAACGTGGCTACGCTTTTTGAGCGCGAGTGCTCGATTCAGCGGCGGCATCAGAAGCTGATTGAGGAAGCGCCGTCACTGCAGGTGACGCCGAAGATTCGTGAGGATATTGATAAGACTCTGCGCCGCTGCCTGACGGATATCGGATATCAGAATGCCGGCACTGTCGAGTTCCTGATGGACGAAGATGGCTCGATTTACTTCATCGAGATGAACACGCGTATCCAGGTGGAGCATCCGGTGACGGAGTTCATCACGGGCGTGGACCTGGTGAAGGCGCAGCTTCGCATCGCGGCTGGTGAAAAGTTGAGCGATATTCTCCCCGCCAAGCTGGAGATTCGTGGCCATGCGATTGAGTGCCGCATTAATGCTGAACACCCGGTGAAGTTTACGCCGTCTGCCGGACGCATTACGGCGTTCAATGTTCCGGGAGGCAATGGTATTCGCGTGGATACGGCGCAGTATGCCGAGGGTGTTGTGCCTCCGTACTATGATTCGCTGATTGCGAAACTGATTGTGCATGGGGACACACGCGAGGAAGCGATGGACCGCATGCAGCGCGCACTGGGGCAGTTCATTGTGCAGGGAATTGACACTTCGATTCCGCTGCACCAGGCAATCTTTGCGGATGAGGACTTCCGCAAGGGCGAGTTCGACACGAAATTCATGGAGCGTTTTCTGGCGAAGTAGGCCGGATCGCTATCCTCTGGGCTGAGTTGGGTGCGCATGGGCTCAACTCAGCGGAAGAACTTGCCGCTGTTCCTCACGCTTTTTCTTCGGAAATCTGTTACCGTCTCCGCATGCGGCCACAACCCTTGATTGCCGTCACGGACGTAGAAGCCAGCAGCCGCTGGTATCAACGCCTGCTTGGTGTGCAGAGCAACCATGGCGGCTCTGCTTACGAGCAGCTCGTTCACCACGGCGAGATTGTCCTTCAACTTCATAGCTTCCAGGTTGAGCATCATCATGGTCCTATCGCCAATCCGGAGGACAGGCCCTATGGCAATGGCCTCTTGCTGTGGTTTGAGGTAGACGACTTCGACGATCTGGTTGCGCGCGCCACGGCGATGGGCGTGGAGGTCGTGCTGCCGCGTCATCGCAATCCGCCAGATGGTGACGGCGGCCCGAATCACTGGGAGCTGTGGGTTCGCGATCCTGATGGCTACGTTGTGGTAGTTGCGAGTCCTTACGGCACGGCGGATGGATCGTGGCGCCCGGGGCATTGAGCCGTGTATTCTTGTCCAGTCGCCGAGCGCTATGCCCAACTTATCTCTCCGCTCCCTCAGTCTCTGCCTGCCCGGTCTTTTTTTTGCTTTTGCATCCATCTGGACCAGTGCACAAACCATTGACTGGCCTGTTTACAACGGCGGCAAGGACGGCGACCACTACTCGCGGCTGACTCAAATCAACCGTTCCAATGTCGGTAGACTTAAAGTTGCGTGGACCTTCGATACCGGCGAAAAGGGTGGGCTGCAGACCAATCCGCTTGTCATCGGGTCTACTCTTTATGCCTATACGCCAACGCAGAAAGTCATCGCACTTGATGCCGCCACCGGCAAGCTGCTCTGGAAGTTTGATTCCGGGGTTGAAGGAACGCAGCCAGCTCGCGGCCTAACGTACTGGACCAACGGCAAGGAAAAGCGCCTCTTTGCGGGCGTTATGAATTTTCTCTACTGCCTCGATCCAGATACCGGCAAACCCATCCCAAGCTTTGGCGAGCAGGGCCGGGTTGATCTGCGCAAGGGGCTGAGCCGCGATCTCAATGATGCGGACTACGAAAAGCAGTCCATTGTGCTCACCACTCCGGGCATTCTCTGGAAGGACATGATCATTGTCAGCGGCCGGCTCCCGGAAACGCATCCGGCCCCTCCCGGACATATCCGCGCCTTCGATGTGCGCACAGGCAAGCTTCGCTGGACCTTCCATACCATTCCCGAGCCCGGCGAACCCGGCTATGAAACATGGCCGCCGGACGCGTGGAAGACCGCCGGATCTGCCAATAACTGGGCCGGTATGGCGCTTGATGAGACGAACGGCATTCTCTTTGTGCCTACCGGGTCGGCGGTCATGGACTTTTACGGTGGCGACCGCGTTGGCAACGATCTCTATGCGAATTCGCTGGTTGCGCTCGACGCCAACACAGGCAAGCGTATCTGGCACTTCCAAGCGGTACATCACGACCTGTGGGATCGTGATTTTCCATCTCCACCGGCGCTGTTTACCGTTGTGCGCAACGGGAAAACTATTCCCGCAGTTGCGCAGACCTCCAAGCAGGGGTGGCTTTACCTTTTTAACCGCCTAACAGGCGAGCCGCTTTTTCCCATTCATGAACACGAATATCCGGCCAGCACGGTTCCGGGCGAGCATACATCCAAAACACAGCCGCTGCCCGACTGGCCTGAGCCGTTTGCCCGCCAGCACCTGACGGAAGATATGCTCACCACGCGCACTCAAGATGCACATGACTGGGCCGTGAAGACCTTCCGCGAGTTCCGCAGCGACGGTCAGTTCCTTCCATTCGCGCTCGACAAAGATACGGTGATCTTCCCCGGCTTTGATGGCGGCGCGGAGTGGGGTGGTCCGGCGATTGATCCTCTGCGCAACGTTCTCTATGTCAACGCCAACGAGATGGTGTGGACCGGCGGGCTCACGTCTGCTGGCCAAGGTGGCACGCCGGGTGAACGCATTTATCGCTCGCAGTGCATGGTTTGCCATGGACCCAAGCTTGGCGGCTCACCACCTGTGCTTCCGTCTCTTGTGGATGTGGTTCAGCGCGTGGGCGAAGCCAAGGTCATCGATACCATTCGGAAGGGAAGCGGCCGTATGCCTTCCTTTCCGAACATTGCCGCGAACGACCTTCCGAGCCTGATCGACTTTTTGCGCAACACAAAGCCGAACGAGCTTGAAAAAACGGAATTATCTTCCACCACGAAAACCCCGGATGCTCCGCTCGACCCGCACGGAGCAGAGATTTACACTGCGCGTTGTTCCGTTTGTCATGCCGATGACCTTCGTGGTGTCTCGCCGCATTTCCCCATGCTGCTCGGCATCAGCGGTCGCATAGCTGTTGCGCAGACCACGGAGCTTATCCACAAAGGCAAAGACCGCATGCCGCCTATGCCTGACATCCAGGCGGGGGATCTCGATGCGTTGTTGCGCTTTCTTGGTTATGGCCAGCCTAATCCTGCCGAACAGGAATCGCAGGATTATGTCTTTACCGGCTATCACAGGTTTCTTGATCCCGACGGCTATCCTGCCGTCAATCCGCCGTGGGGAACGCTCAACGCTATTGATCTGACCACCGGCAAGTATCTCTGGAAGGTGAATCTCGGTGAGTATCCTGATCTCGCGAAGCATGGCTTTGCCAATACGGGCTCAGAGAACTACGGCGGGCCGGTTGTGACAGCGGGCGGGGTTGTGTTCATTGCAGCCACGGTCTACGACCACACTATTCGCGCCTTTGACGCTACCACTGGACAATTGCTGTGGCATGCCAATCTGCCGTTCTCTGGCGTGGCTACGCCGGCTACTTATATGGTCAACGGCCGCCAGTACGTTGTGATTGCCACAAGCAATGCCCGCACGCCCAGCGCACCGCAGGGAGGTGTTTACGTGGCTTTTGCGCTGCCTTAGCGAGGTAAGAGGTTTTTGCTCTGTATCTTTCGCCGGTTTATTCGTGCATTTCTTGAAGAGTCCGGAAATTCATTCGGGTTTTATTCTCCTTTTATGTGAAGCCGCAGTATCCTTTCCCCGCACCCAAAGGAGGTTGCGGAATGGATATCCAAAAGGAAATCATTGCGGAATTTGATCTTGAGACGGAACGCACTCGCAAGATGCTGCAGGCTATCCCGGATACTGCGGACTTTACCTGGAAGCCCTATGAAAAGGGTTGGGCGCTGGGAAGCCTTGCCTCGCACCTAGCGGATATGAGCGGAGATTGGGCCGTCATGACGCTCAATAAGGATCGCCTTGACTGGGACGGGAGTTTGAAAAAGAAGGCGCCTGCCAGCAAAGCGGAGCTGATGGAACGGTTTGAGAAAGAGGCTGCCGAAGCCAAGGCCGCGCTTGCCACATTCAGCCCTGCAGACTGGGAGAAGCACTGGATATTTGCCGCGGGCGGGCAGGTGTTTATCGATCAACCGAAGTATGAGGTGTGGCGCAACTTCGTTGTCAATCATGGTGCGCATCATCGGGGGCAGATGACGGTTTATCTGCGATTGCTGGGCGCGAAGGTTCCAGGGACGTATGGACCTTCTGCTGACGAGATGTAGCCAGTCCAGAACGCGGGACGGGAGCGCGCGTAGCGCACTAAGCTGGGTGCATGGCGTTTTCCTTCCCGCGTATCTATCCGATTCTCGATTCTTCGTTCCTTCCGCAGGCTGGGCGGGCGGAATTTCTGGATTCGCTTGGCCGTGGACTGACAGATGGCGGCGTCACGTTGCTCGAATATCGCAACAAGAGTGGAGCGGATGCAGAGCTGCTGGTGGATTGCGAGGTTTTGCGGCGTGCGATGCCGGGGGTGAAGCTCATCCTGGATGATCGCGCTGATCTGGTGAGGCAGGCTGGCTTTGACGGAGTGCATGTGGATGCGGGGGATGTGTCCGTAGCGGAGGCGCGGCAGTTGTTGGGGCCGGATGCCATTATTGGAACCTACGGGGGGCCCGCGAACGATTACTTTATGCTGCTCACCGGCATTCTTAAAGAGCCAGCTGATTATTTTGCGATTGGGCCCGTTTTTGCCACTACTACCAAGCAGACCAGCAAGCCGCCCATCGGTATTGATGGCGTTAGGGAGCTTCGGTTCCAGGCTGGTCCGGCTACGGTTCTTACAGCGGCTGCTGGAATTAGCCTGGAGACGGCTCCACATGTGATTGCCGCGGGAGCGACGACAGTGGCTGTAGCGTCGGGTATCTTTCGCGCGGAGGACCCGGTGAGGGAGTTCCGGCGGTGGCGTGAAGTTCTGGGATAAGCTGTTGCGCTTGCAGATGCTTATGCGGTTCTGATATCCGAGTAGATAGAATTTGAAAGACAGGCCCGCAAAATTCAGGTAAAAATCTTCCAGTGACTTCTCCGAGCTCTAGCCAAACGCTTACCGCAAGCCCACAGGGTGCCGAATCGGCATCCTCTTCCAATAAGCTCGTGCAGAGCCTGGGACTTTACAGCTCCACGGCGCTCGTTGTGGGCTCCATGATTGGCTCGGGCATCTTTCTTGTGGACTCCGATATTGCCCGCGTTACGAACTCGCCAGCGCTGTATCTCGGTGCGTGGCTGGTGACTGCCATCATGACCGTGATTGCGGCGTTGAGCTACGGCGAGCTGGCTGCGATGATGCCGCGAGCGGGCGGGCAGTATGTGTACCTGCGCGAGTCGCTGGGACCGGTTTGGGGGTTTCTTTACGGCTGGACGATGTTCCTGGTGATTGAGACAGGGACGATTGCGGCTGTCTGTGTTGCGTTTGGAAAGTTTCTTGGCGTTTTCCTTCCGGCTGTTTCTACGACACACTGGCTTTGGCATATTGCGCATGTTCCGGCGATTCCGGTTGGGCCGATGGTGCTGGGCAATATGGATATCGGCGTCAATACGGCCAACTTGGTTGGCATCTTCATTGTGTTGCTGCTGGCGTTTATCAATCTCTTTGGTGTGAGACTTGGTGCGCTAATTCAGAATATTTTTACTTCTGCTAAGGCGCTCTCGATTGCTGGCGTGATTCTGCTGGCTTTCACCGTGGGTATGAACGCGACCGCATGGAATGCGAACTTTGGTGCGGGATGGCAGAACTTCTGGCAGAACTCCGGCTGGCATGATTTGCATCCGGTACAGGTGGGTGTTGGCGGGCCGATTACCATGGTGAATCTTTTCGTTATTCTCGCCGTGGTGCAAGTGGGTTCGCTTTTTTCTGCCGATTCGTGGAACAGCATTACCTTTACTGCGGGAGAAGTGAAGAATCCGAAGCGGAACATTCCGCTTTCGCTGATTCTGGGTACGGGTTTTGTGCTGACGGTCTACTTTCTTGTTTCGCTGGCTTATCTTGTGGTGCTGCCGATGCACGGAGATCCGGCGGGAGCGACGGCTCTTGCGCGGGGTATTCAGCACGCTACGGAAGACCGCATTGGTACGGCAGCTCTTGAACAGATTTTCCGTTATGGCGGCGCGCAGATTATGGCTGCTGCCGTCCTTATCTCTACTTTTGGCTGCGCGAATGGCCTTACGTTGTCCGGCGCCCGTGTTTACTACGCCATGAGTCAGGACGGGCTATTCTTTAAGTCTGTCGGCAAGCTGCATCCCAAGTGGCGCACGCCGGTTGCTGCGATCATTCTGCAGGCTGTGTGGACGGTGGTGCTTTGCATCTCTGGCTCATATGGGCAACTGCTCGACTACATCATCTTTGCTGAGCTTGTTTTCTATGCGCTGACCATTGTTGGACTGTTTGTCCTGCGTGCTAAAAAGCCCGATGCGGAGCGGCCTTACCGGGCGCTTGGGTATCCTGTTCTGCCTGCGGTTTACGTGCTGATGGCTGCATGGGTGTGTGTCGTATTATTGCGGTACAAGCCGCAGTATACGTGGCCTGGCCTGGTGCTTGTTCTGCTTGGTATTCCCGTTTATTTCATCTGGTCGCGGGGCTCCGCTGGTCAGCATCTTTCAAGTTCCGATTAATCCACTGAGGAGGAAGACCCTCGACCATGTCCAGGTTGCTTCGCATTAAACCCCTGTCGATGCTTACGCAGGAGGCAAACGAACAGGGAGAACACACGCTCAAGCGTTCGCTTGGAATGCTGAATCTCGTTACGCTCGGCATCGGCGCCGTCATCGGCGCGGGCATCTTTACGCTCACCGGACAGGCCGCTGCGCTCCATGCCGGTCCAGCAGTTGCACTCAGCTTCGTGGTCGCGGGTTTAACCTGCGCCTTCGCCGGTCTGTGCTATGCAGAGTTCGCCTCCATCATTCCCATCGCCGGCTCGGCCTACACCTACGGTTACGCAACGCTCGGCGAGCTGGTGGCCTGGATTATCGGCTGGGATCTGACGCTCGAATATGCCTTCGGCGCGTCCACCGTCGCCTCCGGCTGGGCCGGTTATTTCAACAGCCTGTTGCAACAGCTCGGTATCTTCTTTCCGCCGGCACTGACCACCACAACGGGGAACATACTGGTGAAGTACAACGGCATCTGGATGGACAGGATGTCGCTTCCGGCGGGCGTCAGTGACGTTGGCCTGCCGCACGTCACCGGCCTCTTCAATCTCATCGCGGTGCTTATCGTGCTCGTGGTGACAACGATCCTCGTTATCGGCATCAAGGAATCAGCAAACTTCAACTCAGCCATCGTTATCATCAAGCTGGCTATCGTCGGCATCTTCATTGTGGTCGGTGGCCTGTTCCTGCTGAATCATCCGCACATTGCCATGACAAACTGGCATCCCTTCGTTCCTCCTCCGGATGGAAACGGCAACTTCGGATGGGGCGGCATTCCCGTAGCGGCTGCGTCGATCTTCTTTGCCTATATCGGCTTTGACGCCGTCTCCACAGCTGCGCAGGAGGCCAAGAATCCGCAGCGCGACATGCCTATCGGCATCCTGGGCTCCCTGGTCATCTGCACGATTCTCTATATCATCGTTTCGCTCGTAATGACGGGCCTGGTGAGCTACAAGGCGCTCAACGTCTCGGCTCCTGTCGCGCTTGCCATTGACGCAACCGGCGTGGGCTGGGGCTCGATGTTGGTTAAAGTCGGCGCGATCTTTGGCCTGGCCACGGTGATGCTCGTCATGCTCCTGGGCCAGACGCGCGTCTTCTATTCCATGTCGCGTGATGGTCTGCTTCCCAAGGCGTTTTCAGCGATTCATCCCAAATTCCGTACACCGTGGATTACAACCATCATCTTTGGCACGTTTGCGGCCATCATGCCTGCATTTCTTCCCATCGATAAACTTGCTCAGCTGGTGAATATTGGCACGCTGCTGGCGTTCACCATTGTTTCGGCTGGCGTGTGGATTCTGCGCGTGCGCCATCCGAACATGGAGCGGCCCTTCAAAACTCCGCTTGTTCCGCTTGTGCCATTCCTTGGTATTGCGTCGGCGCTCTACCTCATGACGCGGCTATCGGCTGTCACCTGGATAGTGATGCTTATCTGGCTCGTCCTTGGCCTGGCGATTTACTTCACCTACTCCGTCAAGAACAGCAAGGTGCAGAAACTCGCTGTTACGCAGGAAGGCGACTAGCTCACGCAACAGTACAACCGACAAAGGCCTCCCGTCATGGGAGGCCTTTGTCGGTGCTGAAAAGAAGCGCTAAGTTACGCTGTAGCCTTAGCGCAGTGCTCGTCAAAGGCGCGGATCAGTTCGCCGGCAATCTGCTGCGCTGTGGCCTGTTCGATAACAAAGCGGGGCATCATGTAGACGAGCTTACCGTCACGCATGATAGCGATGGACGGGGAAGAGGGCGGCTGGCCTTCAAAGTAGCCGCGGGCGCGCTCGGTGGCTTCGCGGTCTTGGCCGGCAAAGACGGTAATCTTGTGATCGGGCTGGGTGGTTGCGTTGGCAAGCGCAAGGCGCACGCCGGGGCGCATCTTGCCGGCGGCGCAACCGCAGATAGAGTTCACCACGACCATGGTGGTGCCGGGCTGGGCGACAGCAGCGTCTACCTCTTCAGCCGTCTTTGCTTCCTGGATTCCGGCGCGGACGAGCTCTTCGCGCATGGGAATCACCATAATTTCTGGGTACATTGCTGCCTCCTGGCAGGGGATTTGCCTAATTTGATTCTAAACCCATTGCATGGAGCCACTGCAGCCTTGTCGGCTGCCAGGCAGTTTTCGTGGGGCTTTCGTTGGTCGCCGTGAAGCTCCCTATTGACCGATGCTCAATTCGAACTCCCTGTAGAGTTCCCAAAAATCATCTACCGGGGGTGACCGTGTAGCTTAGGTACTTAAGCATGATTATTGAAGAAAACAAGCCGCTTGGCCCGCTTACTACGCTTGGGGTTGGAGGACCTGCCCGCTACTTTTGTGAAGTTGTTTCGGAGCAGGAGATTGTGGACGCTTGCCAGTGGGCGAATGAGCGAGACTTGCCGCTGTTTGTGTTAGGCGGTGGGAGCAATCTTGTTGTTTCTGATGCTGGGTTCGACGGGCTTGTGCTGCGCGTTGGATTGATGGGGATTGAAATCACGGCGGGTGTTGGCTCTGATGTCGTTTTTCGTGCTGCCGGGGGAGAAAACTGGGACAGCTTTGTTCAGAGGGCTGTGGAAGAAAACTGTGCGGGAATAGAGTGCTTAGCTGGGATTCCTGGGACGGTTGGCGGGACTCCGGTGCAGAATGTGGGTGCGTATGGGCAGGAAGTTTCTTCCGTAATTGAACATGTGCGCGCTTTCGATCTGCGAGAACAAGCCTTTATTGAGTTTGCCGCGGAGGAATGTGAGTTTGCATACCGGCGGAGCCGGTTTAATTCGACGGGGAAAGGGCGCTACGTTGTGACTCGCGTGGATTTCCGATTGCAGCGCAATGGGGAGCCAATGCTGAAGTATGCCGACCTACAGCACAGCTTTGCGGGAAATGTACGGCCCTCGCTAGCGGAGGTTGCCGCAACCGTGCGACGAATTCGCCTATCGAAGGGCATGTTGCTTGTCGAGGGCGATGCGGACTGCCGCAGCGCTGGGAGCTTTTTTAAGAATCCAGTTGTGGGGGTTGAGGCGTTGCGCGGAGTTGCGGAGGCTGCGGGGAAGGAGCCTCCGAAGTTTCCGGCCGGCGATGCGCGGCGTGCCAAGATTCCTGCTGCGTGGCTGATTGAGCAGGCTGGTTTCTCGAAGGGGTTTGCGCGTGGCGCGGCCGCCGTTTCATCGCGGCATACGCTTGCGCTTGTGAATTGTGGAAATGCTACTGCCGCCGAGGTGATGGCGCTGGCGGAGGAAATTCGTGTGGCGGTACAGGAGAAGTTCGGGATTGAGTTGGAGATGGAACCGGTGCTAGTGGGGTTTTAAAGTGGTCGGGTTCTGAGCGGATTTGAGGCTGCGTTCCAATCGTTCGCGTTCCTCGTACAGGACCTCCTGTGCCGGGCCTTGTGCGGCGAGTTTTCCGCTGCGTATGAGCGCGACCTCTGCGCCGGTGAAGAACGCATCTGTGGCATCGTGCGTGGCCTGGATTACCTGTACGCTGTGCTCGCGGAGCCATGGTTGCAGGCGTTCGAGCAGTGCGTCGCTTGCTTTGCCATCGAGTGCGGAGAAGGGCTCATCCATGAGCAGCAGGCGCGGCATTGGCGCAAGAGCGCGGGCTAATGCGATTCGTTGTGATTCGCCGCCGGAGAGTTGGCGGATACGACGTTCTATCAAATGCGTGCCATCGACCAGCTTCAGCATTTGTTGTACGCGCTCATTGCGTGCTGCGCTGTCCATGGCATGTAGTCCATAGGCGACGTTGCCGGTTACGCTGAGGTGAGGGAAGAGCGCGGGCTGTTGCGCTACCATTCCGATTTGCCGTGCGCCGGCTTTGAGTTTGGCGATTTGCTGACCGTTGAGAGAGATTTGAGTCGAGCCGCTTCGTTCAAGGCCCGCGAGTACGCGTAGCAAGGTGCTTTTGCCAGAGCCGGATGGTCCGAAGATTACTGTCCACTTGGATGTGAAGCGGCAATCGATTTGCAGATGGAAGCTGCCACGCTGGATGTTGACAGAGCACTCAACCATGATGGGTGCTCCGTTGGCGCGTGCCGCCGGGTTGGTATCCCGTTGCATAAATCACTGCAAGCGCGAGCAGGCTCATGCCGAGCAGAATGGCTGCTGTGCGCGTTGCGGCTGCGTAGTCGAAGTTCTCTACCTGGTTGTAAAGCACGATGGAGAGTGTGCGTGTGGCGCCGGGGATGTCGCCGCCAAGCATGAGGACTACGCCGAACTCGCCTACGGTATGCAGAAAGCTCAGCACTGCGGCGGTAATCAGCGATTTGCGTGCCAATGGCACGAGGATGGTGGCAATCAGCCGTGGGGTGCCTGCGCCGAGGAGACGGGCTGCGTCAACCAGTGAAGGATGTACGGCGGAGAAGCCAGCTACGATTGGTTGCACTGCGAATGGAAGGCTGTAAATTACGGAGCCGACGACCAAGCCTGAAAATGAAAATGCCAGCGGGTGTCCAAGCACGGCAATGATGGCTCGCCCGATGGACGTGCGCGGGCCAAGCAGCACCAGAAGGAAGAAGCCTAGCACTGTGGGAGGCAGCACCAGCGGCAGAGCTGTGAGCGCTTCAATAGCGGCAAGCCAGCGTCCGCGGCCGAGCGTGAGAAGCGCAGCCAATGGCAGTGCGATTGCGAGCAGAATGACTGTCGTCAGTGTTGCGAGGCGCAGTGTGAGGAAGAGTGCTTGCCAGTCCATGCTCAAAACAGAATACGCGGTGGGCGTAGCTACTTCGCAGGAGCCAATCCGCTTTTGGCGAGTTGCGCCTGTACGGGAGCGGAGAGTAGGTAATCGATAAACTTGTGTGCGCTGTCACGCTGCGTGGTCTTGGTGACGATGACTACGCCTTGTTCAATGGGCGGGTAGAGATTGCGCGGGATTACGAAGTACGTTCCCGAAGTGGACATTCGCGCGGTGCTGGCGGAGGTGAGGGAGATGAGACCGGCGTCGGCATTGGCAGAGTCGGCAAATTGCGCGGCTTGCGCGATGTTTTCGGCTGTTACAAGCTTGGGCTGCAGGGTGTCATAGAGGTTGAGGCTTTTGAGTGCAGCTACAGCGGCTCGGCCATACGGAGCGCGGTCAGGGTTGGCTATAGCCAGACGCTTCAGGGTAGGGTTCTTCAGGGTGTCGAGCGTGGGCGTGCCCAAGCCTGAATCTTTGCGCGTCCATAGTACGAGCGTTCCTTTTGCGTAGGTGATGGGCGTGGAGGAGTCTGGAGAGCCTGCTGTATCGGCGAGGCCTGCATCGATCAGCTTTTTCGGGTAGCCTAGGTCGGCGGAGAGAAAGACGTCGAAGGGCGCGCCGTTTTGAATCTGTGTGGTCAGCGCGGCGGAGGCTTGATAGGTTGCCTCGGCGTGAATTCCTGTTGATTGCTGGAAGGAGGCCAGGATCGGCGGGAGCACTGGCTGCAGGTCCGCGGCTGCGGCGATTCGAAGCGTGGTTTGCGCGGCGACTGGCAGGCTGGCGATTATTCCGAACATGAAAATCAAAGCAATTCGAATAGGTTTTCTCATTCCTGTTATCTCCCTCAAAACAAACCCGTGCTCACACTGTTAGGCTATCAGCAGAGATGAACGACAATCTGCATCAGTTACGTTGTTTTGGCTGCGGTGCGCGCATCTCCGGCCAGGAGGCACGGCCGGATTTCCGCTGCGCCGTCTGTGGTGATCTGTTTGAAGTTGAGTATCCTGGATGGGCCAAGCGTGGAGGGCCGGACCGGCCTAATCCCGGTGCGCTCAAGTGGCTGTGGCGCGAGCGGCGTGCTTCTTCGGAGACGATTGATCAGTCGGGCGTGTGGCGTTTTCGGGAGTTGCTGCCGTTCCTCGATAGCTTTGGTAATGCTGTCACGCTGCGCGAGGGAAACACTCCGCTTTACCCGCTTTACCGTGCTGCCAAGGCATTGGGTATTGATCAGCTCTATGCCAAGCACCAGGGGATGAATCCGACGGGCTCTTTTAAAGACACGGGAATGACGGCGGCTCTGAGCGTTGCGCATGAGCGGGGCTTTGAGTGGGTTGCTTGTGCTTCGACGGGGAATACCTCCGCGGCTATGGCTGCTTATGCGGCGCGTGCGGGCATACGGAGCCTTGTACTGATTCCCGAGGGGAAGATCGCGTGGGGTAAGTTGTCGCAGGCGATGGATTACGGTGCGGTGACGTGCCAGCTTCCTACGGACTTTGACGGCTGCCTGCGGCTGCTTACGCAGATTGTGAATGAGGCGCCAATTTATCTTCTGAACTCTGTTAATCCGTATCGGCTGGAAGGGCAGAAGACGCCTGCATTTGAGATTGCCGAGGCGCTGGACTGGAATGTGCCGGATCATCTGATTGTTCCTGGAGGAAACCTTGGCAATAGCTCGGCGCTAGGTAAGGGATTCCGCGAATTGAAGGAGCTGGGGCTTGTTTCGCGGATTCCGCGCATTACGGTGGTGCAGGCACAGGGGGCGAATCCGTTGGTGCGAACGCTGGCGATGGGACCGGGAGCAACGCTTGAGCCTGTTGAGGCCAATACGCGTGCCACGGCGATTCGTATTGGGAATCCTGCTTCATGGCGCAAGGCTGCCAAGGTAATCGAAGAGACCAACGGCTGGTGCATCGACGTTACCGAGGCGGAGATTGCGATTGCAAAGGCTGAGATTGGCGCCGAGGGGCTGGGCTGTGAGCCGGCTTCGGCGGTTACACTGGCGGGCTTGAAAAAGCTGCGCGCCAAGGGTCTTATCGGATCGAGCGATACCGTTGTGCTTGTGCTGACCGGGCACACGCTCAAGGATGCCGATTACACCATTGACTTCCATCGCGGCACGTTGCTGACGGAGGAGGAAAAGGCTGGTGTTTCGGAGCTGGTTGAGCCGCTGCGGCGGAATGCTGTTTCGGTCGACGCAACAGCCTCTGCCGTGCTTGCCGCGATGAAGGATGCTTCGGCATGAGCGAGCCCTTCCGGATCAAACTCCCAGCTACATCGGCAAATCTTGGTCCCGGCTTTGATACCGCGGCTGTAGCGCTTGATTTTCATTTGGAGATCGAGGCCGTTCCGGCAGAGGAGTTTTCCGTCCAGGCTATGGGGCGCGATGCTGAGCGCTGTGGGCGGCTGGAAGACAATCTTGTGCTTGACCTCTATAGCGCTACGCTTGCGCGGGAGAACCGCCCGGTGGTTCCGCTTGCTGTTCGCATGCGGAATGAGATTCCGCTGGGGATGGGGTGCGGCTCTTCGGCGGCAGGCCGTCTGGCTGGGCTGGCATTGGCTGTGCGGTTTGGCGGTCTTGGATGGTCCAGTGAGCGAATTTTGAAAGAAGCGGCACTGCTTGAGGGCCATCCGGACAACGTCGCAGCCTGCTGGCTGGGAGGATTTGTTGCTGCGGCGCAGAAGGCCGGCGCACAGGGCTCCCGTAAAGTCGAGGTTGTTCGTGTTGATCCTCCGGCGAGCTGGCGCGCAATCGTTGTTCTGCCTGCCGAGCCGCTGGCAACCAGTAAGGCTCGCGCGGTGCTTCCGGAGAGCTACTCACGCGCGGATGTGGTTGCGAATCTGCAATCTGTGGCACTGCTGGGGCTTGCTTTTGCGCAGGGAAATGGCGGACTTCTGCGTACGGCGATGTCGGATTCCATTCATCAGCCTTATCGGGAGTCGATCTGCCCCATGCTGCCGCGTATTTTGCCGCTGGCAGGGAAATCCGGTGTTCTGGGAGCGGCGCTCAGCGGGGCAGGTCCAGCGGTACTTGTGATTACAGAAGGCGAAGAAGGCATTGTTGCCGCCTCTTCTGCGATTCGGGATGCGCTGGCTGGACTTGCACCTGCTGAGTTGCTTGTTACCCGGTTTCAGCCCCTTGGCGGCGCTGTTTTTCCCGGATAGATCTTCCAGGTGTTAGTACCCCCTACCAAGTTACGTTGGTTACTTAAGGGACCGTCTTTTACCTTCGGAGAGAGCACAAAAGACACTATTTATCGGCAGATCACGGTTGATTTTATAGCGCGAAATATGGTTACTTTTTGATTACCTAAGATTTCTTGCGTCAGGTCAACAAAACCCATACTCTACGCATCGTGGGCAGTTCTGGGGGAGGGCTGCTCTAGCGCCCGAGATTCCTTGATGGGAATCCGGGCGCTTTTACTTTGTGCCCGTTTCTGTTCATGGAAATCCCTGATTTTCCTGATCCGTTGCCTCGGCGAATTACCCCGTTTGCGACTTTCTGTAACCTTACCGCATCCCATGAGAGACTGGTTGCAGAGAAGCTGGCTTGAGCCGGCAAAGTTGCACGAAGGAGGAACATGGCGGGAGCAGGCGTTTTTGAAGTAACAGATGCGAGCTTTGACCAGGAGGTGCTTAAGAGCGAGCAACCTGTCCTGGTGGATTTCTGGGCGGGCTGGTGCGGGCCCTGTAAGATGATTGCGCCGTTTGTGGACGACATTGCCACACAGTATGCGGGCAAGATCAAGGTTGCGAAGGTGAATGTGGACCAGAATGGTGCCACTCCGTCTCGCTATGGTATCCGCGGCATTCCGGCGCTCCTGTTCTTCAAGGGTGGCAAGGTCGCCGATCAGATCGTCGGCTATGTCCCGCAGGAAGCGATTACTGAAAAGGTAGAGAAGCTGATCGCTTAAAAGCAGCGGAGAGTGAACAGTTCAAGGCCCGGCAAATGCCGGGCCTTTCGTTTTCTTGTTGTTAAGCGTTCACTGTAGCCTGACTATTGTCCTTTAGTGATACTTCCGCAATACTCCCAGCACGCGCCCCTGGATTGCTACCTGCGAGGCGGGCACATAGATGGGCTCCATCTCAAGGTTTGCTGGTTGGAGGCGTATGGTTTTGCCTTCGGCGTAGTATCGCTTCAGCGTTGTTTCAGCGCCGTGGACGAGCGCCACTACGATCTCACCCTGGCGCGCGGTATTTGTGCGCTCCACCAGAACGTAATCACCACTGATGATGTGCTCATCGCGCATCGAGTCGCCGCGTACTTCCAGCGCAAAGACATCGCGATTGCCCACAACGTCGTGCAGCGAGATGCTCTCAGCGGTCTCATTGGTCTCTACAGGCTTGCCGGCGGCGATGCGCCCGGCGAGCGGAAGCCTGTCGCTGGTACGCGAGCGTGTTCCTGGCGGCAGCAGGTCAATGGAGCGGCTGCGGTTGTGCACGCGATCCAGCAGGCCCTTTTTCTCAAGGTTCGTGATGTGCTTGTGCACAGTGGCAAGGCTTTTGAGGTCCATGCCCCGCGCGATTTCCTCGAACGAGGGAGAGTAGCCGTTGCGGCTAACAAAGGATTCGAGGAAATCCAGGACTTCCTTCTGTCGACGGGTAACAGCCATGGGCGCATTATAGCGAATAAAAAGCGAACTGCAACAGGAAATCTTGAAAGCTTGTGATTTGTGAACCATGAACGAAGAATTTTCACAGACTTCCAACGGTTCACGAACAACACCTCCTGTTTTGAAACAGTCCTCTTTGCATTCCAATTCCGGAATCGCCCTGCATTCTTTTCGGGTTCCAATCTTGCGCTCAAAACTTTCTCACGTGATCGTGGAGGTAGAGCACATGAGAGCTTTCTTATTCAGATGGTTCAAATGTGGACAAGCTGCTGCATCAAGGTCGGGCAGCAGGAGAAAAGGTTTTTCATGAGATTACTGATTGCCGAAGATGATCCAGCGCTGGGTGTGTTCCTCTCGCGCGGCCTTGAATCCGATGGGCACCGTGTTCGCCTAGCCCAGGATGGCGCCGCTGCCCTGGCCGCATTTCGCGAGGATCTGCCCGATCTGACGATTCTTGACCTAAATATGCCCGTGATGGACGGGGAGCAGGTGCTTGAAGAGTTGCGCCAGTTGGATGCAAACCTACCCGTGCTTGTACTGACCGGACGCACGGAGCTTGAGACGCGTGTGCGCTGCCTTGATCTTGGTGCGGATGATCTGATGAGCAAGCCCTTCAGTCTGCATGAGCTGCGTGCGCGTTGCCGCGCCTTGCTGCGGCGGAAGCGAGAGGCTCGCCTCGTGTTACGCGCGGGTGACCTGGAAGTGGACCGTATGGAGCATGCTGTGCGCCGCGCCGGGCAGGCGATTTCACTGACCAACAAGGAATTTGCGCTTCTCGAACAGCTGCTGCTCAATCGCGGCCAGTGTGTTTCGCGGGTTGAGCTTCTGGATACGGTCTGGAATATGGAACCTGCGCAGACCACCAACATCGTGGATGTCTATGTGAACTACCTGCGCCGAAAGCTTAAGGATCCGTCGCCTGGTCACTTGATCCGCACTGTGCGCGGCCAGGGATATCGTATTCCTTCGGATGCGGAGCTCTCTGTTTCCCTAGTGCCCGTTTTTGCCTCAGCGAGCGGTGAACCTAACGTGAGAATCGTGCAGCAAGGCTAATTGCAAAGGAGAACTATTCGTGCCACAACTCGCCTCATATTCGAATCCCGGTCCTCTGTCGTTTGACCGCTCTTCCGCGTCTATTCCGGCTGTCCGGTCAAAGCAGCGCACGGTTCTTGTGGTCAGCACGGATGCCGCGTATCGCCAGCGCTTGCGCCAGACGCTTACAGGACTGCGTTGGCAGGTACGCGAGGCGGAAAGCGGAGCACAGGCCTGGGCGGAGGCCGATGCCGCTGCGCTTGAGGCGATCATTGTGGATTCGTGGCTGCCTGATCTCGACCTTGGCGAGTTCCTCAAGGAATTTCAGGCGGTTTTTGCGGGGGTGGATATTCTCACAACCGAAGGGGATTCTCCCGTTGAGGGAACGCGCAGCGCTTATCGTCAGGAACTTTTGTATGTGCTGCGCAGCCAGGGCGGGGATCTCGATTCCGGAGAAGCTGCTCCAGGTGGCTTGACTGACACCGCGGCGTGGAATACGGCGCCTGTGCTTGAAGCTGCTGCGCCGGCAACTCTCGTGAAAGTCGGTTACGTTGCTACTCCAATTGCGCAGGCTGCAAATGCAATTCCGGCGCAGACGGAACGTCTTCCTGAACTGATCGGCAATACGCCGCAGATGCTTGAGGTCAGCCGTCGTGTGCGTCTCGTTGCGCCGCGGTCAACCCCTGTGTTGATTGAAGGTCCCACGGGAACTGGTAAGGAACTGATTGCCCGCGCGCTGCATCGCCTTTCCCCCCGTAGCCGCAAGCCATTTGTTGTGATCAACTGCGCAGCGATTCCGGAGGCGCTTCTTGAAGCGGAGCTCTTCGGTCATACGCGCGGTGCCTTTACTGGTGCGGTGCAGGGAAGACAGGGCCGTATCGAGGCAGCGGATGGTGGCACCCTCTTTCTTGACGAAATTGGCGAGATGCCACTGGCTTTGCAATCGAAGCTTCTGAGGTTTGTTGAATGCGGCGAGTTGCAACGTGTTGGCGATAACGAAACTGTCAAGGTGGATGTTCGCATCGTTGCTGCTACGCACCGTCCGCTGGCGAAGAATGCGGCAGAAGGCGTCTTTCGTTCGGATCTCTATTACCGCCTTGCTGTCTTTTTCATTCGCACGCCAGCCTTGGCCGAGCGAGGAGCGGACCTGCAGCCTCTTATCCAGCATTTTCTTGACCGGATGGGACGCACGGAACCGGTAAAACGCATCCATGCTGATGCCATGGCCATGCTCGCCGCTCATGCCTGGCCAGGTAATGTGCGTGAGCTGCAGCATGTTCTGGAGCGCGCAGCAATTCTTGCCGGAGACTTGCCTGTCATTACTGCAAGCGAGATCGACTTTGGTGCCATGGCCAACTAGCGGTTTATCCGAGGAAGCGGAAGGAGAGAGGCATGCGAATTGAGACGATGATGAGCGATCAGATGGAGCGTTACCTGGATCTGGCTGCTGATGAGACAAAGATCACGGCTACGAATATGGCGAACGTGGATACGCCGGGTTTTCGCGCCATGGGCTTCGACTTTGAGGCCGAGATGCGGCAGGCAATGTTTGGAGTGGAAGAAGGAATGGAGCCTGTGCGTCCGAAGCTGCGCCCGGAAGAGAACCTGATTACGCGGCCGGATGGCAATAATGTTTCGATGGATCGCGAGAGCCTGCATCTGGCGGAAGCGCAGTTGAAGTACAAGACCGGCATCGCGCTCATTAAGCAGGAATATCAGATGGAGATGGATGCAATTCACGCTGACAGTAAATAGCTTTCAGCGCAGAAATTGAATTTGCGAGCAGATTGGCTCAGAAAAGGAAAGATGAGATGAATCTTTTTGGACTGATGGAGACCTCGGGTAGTGCCATGCAGGCTGAGCGTATGCGCGCCGAAGTCGTGGCGGCTAATATGGCGAATGCTGAGACGACGCGCACGGCTGACGGCGGCGCGTATCACCGTCAGCATGTCGTTTTTGCCGCTAATGGCAATGATCCTGCATTTGCGCAGACGATGAATGGCATGCTAGATGCGCCTGCACCGGTGCCGTTGCTCCCTCTGCCGGGGTTCGGTGCGAATGGCGAGCCCGCCGGCGGGGTGCACATTGCGCAGGTAGTACAAGATCCCGCTCCGCCGCTACGTCGCTATGACCCCGGTCATCCAGATGCTGGCTCGGACGGGTATGTCGAGTATCCCGATATTAATCCGCTCACCGAGATGGTGGATCTGATGGGTGCGACGCGCGCCTACGGGTTGAATGGCTCGGCGGTGCAGGCAGAGAAGAGCATGATTGGCTCGGCACTGGATATCGCCAAGGCATAAACGCATAGCAGCATGAATTCCTGATCCCAAAGGAGAGATACATGTCCGCAGCAGCTATCCAGGCAATTGCCAGCAGCATCAACAGCTCTACGCTGACTAACGGAATTCCAACACAGTTGCAATCGACAATGACCTCGCAACTCTCCGGTCTTACCCCTTCAACTGACGGTACTGAAGCGATGCCCTTTGCTGACTTGCTCACCGACGCCGTGGGCGAAGTGAATCGCCTGGAAGATACAGCCCGCACTACGGTTAAGGGATTGATGACCGGTTCGGGTGTAGACGTGCACCAGGCGATGATCGCAACGGAAAAAGCGAGCATGGCCTTTGAGCTTGCGCTTTCGGTTCGCAACAAAGCAGTACAGGCCTATCAGCAAGTCATGAGCATGCAGTTCTAAGCAAAAACACGGTCCGCATGCGAGAGCGGAACAGCAAACTTTCCTTTAACCAGTTTCATTAGCACAAGGTGCATACACGCATGGCTGCAGGAACACAATTAGAGATTGGGACGCCACCCCTGAATGAAGGCACAACCGGCAAAGCGCAATGGAGCGAGAAGCTTGGTGCGTTGGGCACGCGCGCCAAGGTGCGCTGGGCCGGGATGGAATCGCGACAGCGAACGTGGGCGATTACGGCGGTAGTATTGCTGGCCGCGATTGTCGGGTTTCTTGCCTGGTATGGATTGCACACAGACTGGAGAGTTCTCTATACGGGCCTCGATGCCGATGATGCGAGACAGATGGAGCAGGTCCTTGCGCAGGCTCAGATTCCTTTCGATGTTGCTGCCCAGGGAGGCACAATTCGTGTGCCTGCTTCACAACTCGATAAGGCACGCTTGGCCACAGCAGCAAAGGGCGGTGCCAAGAGTGGCCGCATGGGTTTTGAAATTTTTGACAAGCCCAACTGGGTTGGCTCGGAGTTTGATGAACGGGTCAACTATCAGCGGGCACTCGAAGGCGAACTTGAGCATACCATCAGCACGCTTTCCGACGTTGAATCGGCGCGTGTGCACCTTGTGATGATGCATGATTCGCTCTTCCGTGAGCAGGAACGCCCGGCGAAGGCTTCGGTTGTACTTAAGCTCAGGCGCATGAGTCTCGCGGACGGAGAGGCGGATGCGATTCGCAACATGGTTGCTTCGGCTGTGGATGGCCTCACACCGGACCGCGTTGCACTTGTCGATGCTGCAGGCCATTTGCCGCTTGGCCCCAAGACGCCGGAAGCATTACGACTTACTGCAGAGCAGGCGCTGGAAGAAAAGCTGCTTGCTACGCTCGAGCCTGTTACCGGCGTTGGCAATGTTCGGGCCTCAGTTACGCTCGATTACGATCCTGCAGCAACGGAAGTGACGGCTGAGACCTATGATCCGAATCAGGCCGCTACACTTACCATGCAGCGCACCGAGCAGTCGACCGGCCAGCAGCCTGTTGCGGCAGGCATTCCCGGCACGGCTTCGAATGCGCCGAATACACAAGCGCTCCCGGTTTATCCGCAGGCCAACACGTTACCGCAAACTGCGAAGAGCGAAACTGGGACGTATGGCGTTTCGAAAACTTTGCGCCATACGCTAGAAAACCCTGGCAAGATTCGTCGCCTTACCGCAGCCATCGTTGTCAATGACCGCTTGATGCAGGTCTCTGCTGGCTCAAAGCCAGCCGTGTGGCAGCCGCGGTCTGTAGATGAGTTGCGGAACCTCACTGCACTGGCCCAGGCTGCGGTTGGATATGACAACACACGAGGAGATCTTGTTACTGTTGAAGATCTTGCCTTTGACACGAACCGCGAGACGCCGGTTTCGCCGTTAGACCGTGCGCTCAAGAACGCTGAGCAGTCTCCGGTGCTGATTAAGTATGCGGCTCTTGTGCTTGCGGTGCTGCTCATTCTCGCACTCGGAGTGCGTCCTGCACTGCGCCGCGCACGCGCTACTTCGCAACCGGACGAACCAGCCGTGCCTGAGCTTCCCGCACCTTCGGCATCGGAAGAAATGGCTTTTAATACTTTTAGCGCCTCTGACTCGCCGCTGGAACTTGAAGTTGAGAAGACACGTACGCAACATATTCTCGAACAGGTTGCCGGCCAATTGAAACGCGAGCCTGCACAGAGTTCGCGTTTGCTGCAAAGCTGGATTCACTCGGACTAAGAGATCCCCGACAATATGCCCAATGAAGAGATGGTAAGGAAGGCAGAATTGACGACACAGCTTGAAATCGAAAATCGTGAAGCGCGACGGCGCATGACCGCACAGCTCAAGGGTGTGCGCAAGGCCGCTATTCTGTTGGTGGCTGTGGGCGAGAATATCGCAAAAGATGTATTGCGCTCTCTGCCGGAAAATGATGTGCAGCGGTTAACCGAAGAACTAGCCGATCTGCGCAATATTCAGCCTGAGCTTTCTGCGCAGATTTTAGAAGAGTTCTGGCAACTGATCGAGACACAGAACTACATCATGCATGGCGGAGTGGAGTATGCGAATCGCTTGCTTGTTGAGGCATTTGGAAAAGAGCGAGCCGAGGATCTGATGCACATGGTTCGCCGCTCGCAGGAGGCATCGCAGGGAAATCTTGCCAAGTTACAGCGCACCGACCCGGTACAACTGGGCAAGTTGCTCGACAGCGAGCACCCGCAGACGATTGCGCTTGTGCTTGCGCATCTTGACCCGCGGCGTGCTGCGCAGGTGCTCGACAATCTCAGTCCCGAACATAAGATTGTCGCTGTGAGACGACTAGCAGAGATGCGCCAGTTTTCTCCGGAGATGGCACAGAAGGTTGCACACATCCTTCATAGACGGCTTGAAAGTGTTGGCGATACAGGTCGTAAGTCTTACTCCGGTTTCAAAGCTGTCGCCGATTTGCTAAACCGTTTGCATGTCGAAGAATCCAAGCACATCCTCGAAGCGATCGAAGACGGCGCACCGGAAATGGCAATCAGCATTCGCAACCTCATGTTTACCTTCGAGGACCTCGTCACTGTTCCTCCGGCAACGATTCGAGAGATTGTTTCCGGAGTTGACAAACGGCAGCTTGCACTTGCACTGCGTGGCGCCAAGGAAGACCTGCAGGCACAGGTCTTTAAGGCAATGAGCTCGCGTGCTGTGGAGATGCTGCAGGAGGATATGGAGGTTCTCGGTCCGGTTCGTTCGCGCGAAGTGGCACAGGCTCAGCAGGAGATTCTCAGTCTGGCACGCAAGCTTGAGTCGGAGGGTAAGGTGATTCTCAAACTTGAAACCGGCGACGAGATGATCGCATAACTCATCAAGACAGGAATAATTATGCAAGGTATCGACGCATCGCCGGCCATGCAATCTTCACGCGACCACTCTGAGGCAGCATGGGTTATTGAGGACTTTAAGTATCTGGCCTTTGAGCCAGTTGCACAGGATATAGAAAGCTTAACGGAAGAGGGAATTGAGCCCTGGATGCCGGGCGCAGAGTTGTACGCCGAAGCTTCTGCTGTTTCAGAGGAGGACGCCGCTGCATCGGAAGAAGAGCATCCACTATCCTCGGAGACTACGGAATTACCTGTTGCGAGTGAAGCACGTCGGCAAGGGTATGAGGCCGGTCGCAGACAGGGACACGAAGAAGGACGTGCCGCCGCCGAAGAGCAGGCTCGCGCCGAACTGGCGGAACAGTCTCGCGCCGCCGACCAACAGCGTAAGGCGGAATTCGAAAGACTCGTTCAAAACTTTGACGGAGCATACGAACATTATCTGCATGCTGTCGAGTCTGAGATTGTCCGTCTCGCACTTGCGATTGCCGCGCGCATCCTACGCCGTGAAGCGCAAATGGATCCGCTTCTCCTAACGGGTGCAGTACGCGTAGCACTTGGTCAGATTGCTTCCACGAGCAAAGTACGGCTTATGGTTCCGCCGGCAGATCTAGAGTTATGGAAAGAAGCTATTGCGCATTTACCTAAGCTCGCTGTTCGCCCGGAGATTGTTTCCGAAGAAAACATGCGTCTTGGCGATTGCATGATTGAAACGGAGCTTGGTTCTGTTGATCTCGGTGTGCGCGCACAGTTGGGCGAAATTGAACATGGCTTCTTTGATCGGCCGGGTATTCCTGCGGTTGATTCGCATACCTCCGCGGAATTGGGCAGAGGGACTGGAGCGTGACGGCAATGCAGGCTTTACCTACTCTAGACCGCTATTTCAGCCGCTTACGTCGTGCGCAGCCCTGGCGCTGGCGCGGACAAGTATTGGAATCTGTAGGTCAAACCATTGAGTCAGCTGGGCCACTTGCCTCTGTTGGCGAGTGCTGTGAGATTGTTGATCGCTTTGGCAGGTTGCACCGTGCAGAGGTGATTGGCTTTCGTGGCACAAATGTTCTTTCCATGCCGGTTGAGAGCAATGAGGGCATTCGCTATGGTGACGAAGTACGGGCTTCTGGCATGTACCCGGAAATCGAAGTTGGTCCTGCGCTCATGGGACGCGTGCTGAATGCACTTGGCGAACCGATCGATGGTTTTCGTCCTCCCGCTTCGGCTACAACCGCGCCAATCGATGGGCGGGTACGTTCTCCAATGGACCGTGTGCCAATTAAATATCCGCTTGGCACCGGCATTCGTGCTATTGATTCACTTCTTACCGTTGGCCGCGGGCAGCGTGTCGGCATCTTTGGCGGCTCTGGTGTTGGAAAAAGCACACTCATTGGAATGATGACACGCAATACGGAGGCTGATGTCACCGTCGTCGGTCTTGTTGGTGAACGAGGTAGAGAAGTTGGCGAATTTCTGGAAGACGCGCTTGGCGAAGAAGGACGCAAACGCTCTGTTGTTGTCGTTTCTACCTCAGACGAATCGCCGTTGCTACGTATGCGCGCCGCACTGGCCGCTACCACGGTGGCTGAGTCTTTTGCTGCCGAAGGTAAGCATGTTCTGCTCGTCCTCGACTCACTCACGCGTTTCGCGATGGCTGCGCGCGAGATTGGTCTTGCTGCGGGAGAGCCGCCGACGGCAAAGGGCTATACACCTTCTGTCTTCACGCGACTGGCGAAACTTGTTGAACGCACCGGGCAATTCCGTTCGGGGTCCATCACAGCGTTTTACACCGTGCTCATGGAAGGCGACGATCAGCAGGATCCACTCGTGGATGCCGTACGCTCCTTGCTGGATGGTCATGTGGTTCTTTCCCGAGCCCTAGCCTCGGAAGGCTGGTATCCACCAATCGAGGTGCTTGACTCAATCAGCCGTCTCATGCCGGCTGTTGCTGGACCGGTACATCGCGAACAAGCTGCACTTCTTCGCCGGCTTATGGCGATTTATACACGCTCGGAGGATCTCGTTCGCATCGGTGCCTATCGTCCCGGTGCTGACCTCGAACTCGACCGGGCTATTGCGGCGCGTGCTGCGCTGCGTGCTTTTCTTACGCAGAAAGCAGATGAGCTGGTGCGCTTTGATGCAGCGCTTGGCCAACTCGAAGCGATTGCTCGTGAGGTTTAGTACATGCCTGTCTCGAACGTACTTAAACGTCTCTTGCGCATTCGTGATCTTGAGCAGGAGCAGCACCGTATAGCGCTCGAATCTGCATTGACAGAGTTGCGTACACTTGAAGACGCGCTATCCGCGGCAACCGAGCGTGAGCGTAGTGGTCGCGGCCAGTTCAGTGCCAACGTGAACGCAGGTGAATCCCTTGCTCGTCAATCCGCTCTGGTTGAAAGTCTCATTGGAGAACAGCATATTCTCGCTCTTGGGCCAGCACTTTCGCGAGCAGAAGCGGAAGCTGCGCGTCACCGCTATGCCTTTCTGCTCAAACGCGTGGAGCACCGCCAGGCTGAGACTCTTATTCAGGAGTCGAAGGACGAAGATCTTGTTGAAGATATCCGTATGAGCCAGCAAAAACTCGATGACTGGTTTCTTGCGCGCGTCCATCGTATTCAGAAGAATGCGTCTTCTACGCGGAGCTCAGAAGAGCTTTCCACTTCTGAAACGGCGGCAGATCTGAAATTTAAAAACATTCAAGAATAACTGTTTTGCTTTGAAGCAAAAGTGCTGGCTAATTGTGGCAGTCTTCTAACCCACCTGTTCTTCGCTTTGGCACGCCAGCTGCATATTTTCGGGTATGACTGTAGCTGCAGGGTTAGAAACCATCGTCGCCACCGGAGTCAAGACGGCCGCACTAAACATGCCCAAAGCCGGCACAGCAGGGCTAGGCAACCTCCGCGCCGATACATCGGCAGTCAATATAGCAACATCCGCGAGTAACTTCCGATCTGGATTTCAGGAAGTGCTCAGTTCGCTGGAAGAACCGTCTTCTATGCCTGTAGCTGAGCAGACGGATAAGACTCCAGTTACCACAGAGAGCAACGTAAAGAGAACAATACAAGGTCAGTCGAGAATGGATACCATACAGGTTGCTACATCGACTCCTGAGGAATCTCAAACACTCTCCTGGAATAAGCAAACCTCGCTTGCCTCGACAACGTATCTCGCGGCGAAAACAGCACAGGTTCCTGCCACGTCTTCGGAGATAGCAACAACTGAGACTAAGAAAGGCGCACAGTCAACTGTCACGCATAGCTCTCGTCACGCGTTCTCGCCTTCTGAGTCTTCTACAACTAACGCAGATGTGAGCCACTTGCATCCGTCGACATCAATTGTGGTTCCGGTTTATTCGATTACAGAACATATTGCACAAGCCTCTCCTGTCGAGAAATCAGCTCCTATGCAGAAGTATGCTGTTTTGTCTTATACAGCTGGCCAAGCCGTACAAGACAAAACTGTAGGTGTTACCGCATTTCCGGAACACAACGCTATACCTGCGCCAACAAATCATTCCAGCGTCTCTGGCATATCTTCGGCCGTCTCCGAAGTTCAGGCAGATACAGCCGAAGATGTGCATTCTGCTCTCAACGCAGCCAGCATATCTGCTTCGCATGGTTCCGCTGGCACGGACCCGGAACCGAATCTTGCACGTAATTCAGAACAGAAGGCTGATAAGACGTTCCAGTTCAATGGAACCTCTCTCTCGCAAGCAACTTCTGACGAACCTTCTAGTGCAAAATCCTCCAACAACGCGGCTCCCATACCGAGTGGAGTCGAAGAAGCCGCACATTTACCGCATGCAGATGGCGCCCCCAAATTGCGTGACAAGGCACCGATTCAGCATGACATTGCAGTGACAACTGCAGCAGTGCAATCATCGACGGCATTTACGACTTCTATTCCATCCGGCGTGACACCAGTACGCGATGCTGGGGGAGTTCCGTATATATCTAACAACAACGGATTGAGTGCTGCGCATACTGTATCTGAGGCACGGGATACTTTTGCGGCGCTTGATTCTGCTGCGGGACAGCCGGAGACAACCTGGCTTCATGCAAGTGCACGTCACGCAGAAGCTGGATATCTTGATCCTTCGCTCGGCTGGGTAAGTGTGCGGGCGGATGCCAGCACAAATGGTTTGCATGCATCCGTCGTGCCGAGTTCTCCGGAAGCGGCACAGACGCTCAGTACGCATCTTGCTGACCTTAACTCGTATCTCGCTGAGCATCATGGCAGTGCCATTACTGCCTCGCTTGCATCGCCAGAACAATCCGGAAACAACAATCACACTGCAGGCAGTGCCGGGCAGAATCCAGGCCAGGGCAATGCGCGCGATGGCGCGCAACAGCAACGTAATAACAGTACGCAGGACTCTGCAGTTACCCCATCTGCTGCGTGGACAAGCTCCGCGCAGGGAACCGAATTTACGACCATCACGCATACGCGCAGTGGCGGTATTTCAGTCATTGCGTAAAAACACCCGCAGGGAGGAAATATGGCAGCAGTAACCAGTGGAATCTGGAGTCACGCAGCACAGGTAAGCAGCCCGCTCGGCGGCGCAAAGGCAATGGATGATAGCTCGGGAAGCTCGGGCGATTCAAGCACGGCCGGGGCCACCATTTCGGCCAATGACTTTCTTACTCTGCTTGTAACCGAGATGCAGAACCAAGATCCAACGGCTGACACGGATCCCAATGAATATATCAACCAGCTGGTGAATGTGAACAGCCTTGAACAGCTCATCAGTATCAACCAAACGTTGACTACGGCAATGGGCGGATCCACAAGCAGCAGCTCGTCGCAGAGCACAGCAGCCACTGGCGTTGCCTCTACCTCACAGAATGTTTCTTCTGCGTCTCATGCGCCAACCAGCGCTACAGCGGCGCATGCAGCCTCCACGACTTCAGCACATCCATCCACCGCAGCGGTAGTTTCCGGCAACCTGAGCACTTCCGAGGCGAATCCCTCGGCTCTCCGGGTTGCGAAGGCCCTCGATCATCCGCGCTTTACGCGCTAACTGTCAGCAGGGAGGCGGTCCGTTAACCAATCCGCTTCTTAACATTCACGTATCACTGAATCTGAGCTTCCTCGCTTTAGGAGACCCACGATGCCTAGCTTTTATATTCCGCTTACCGGACTCAACGCCGACTCGACGGCGCTCAACACCATCGCCAACGATCTCTCCAATATGAACACCACCGGCTTCAAGGCCCAAACCACCAACTTTGCCGATCTTTTTTATCAGCAGATTGGCGCCACCGGCTCCGGGGATCCAATTCAGGCTGGTGCGGGTACGCAGGTTGCAAACATTGAGACTGATTTTTCAGCGGGCACTTCGAACTCGACCGGTCTCAGTACGGACGTCGCGCTGCAGGGCAACGGCTTCTTCGTCGTGCAGAATGGCAACCAGCAATACCTCACGCGCGACGGCAATTTTTCGCTCAACTCGAACGGTGATCTTATCACCTCCAGCGGTGAGAACGTGATGGGATATCCCGCCACAAACGGTGTTGTTAACACAAACGGTGCGCTTTCGCCCATCAACATCCCGGTCGGCCAGACCGAGGCTCCCTCGGCTACCACGACGCTGGGCATGAACGTGACCCTCGATTCCGAAGGGTCGTCCTTCCCCGCTCCGGTCACGCTGTATGACTCGCTAGGTACCGCTTATCAGGCCACGGTGGAGTTCACCAAGACAGGTACCAACCAGTGGTCGTACAGCATTTCGGTGCCGGACAAGATCACGGCGAACACTTCCACCGCCGCTGGCGTCACCACGGTCAACTACAATTTTGGTTCGAGCGGCGGCACGCTGGCCACGGTCGATACCAGCACCAACATGACTATCACGGGGCTGAATTCGAGCGGCGTCTCCACCACTATCACTGCCCCCACCATCACCGCCGGCGAATCCGTTTCCAGTTACGCTACGGCGCTGCAGGGCGCGCTTACTACTGCGGGCATCACGGGCGTTACGGTCAACGCTTCGGCCACCGGCCAGCTCTCCATCTCCGGCTCCAACGTCTCGGTCTCCGGCTCTGTGGTTCAGGATCCGGTTGCAACCAACGCCACCGGCACGCTTACCTTCGACTCCAACGGCAACCTGGTCACTCCGTCGGGGAATGTCAGCGGCATCTCTTTTGCCGGCCTCTCGGACGGCGCATCTGCCCTGAACTTCACCTGGGATCTCTTCGGCTCCAATGGTGCCGGCACCATCTCGCAGGTTAATGAAACCTCTGCCGTCAACTCCACTTCGGCGACGAACGGCTACCCGGCTGGTACCTACAACGGCTTTACTGTCAGCTCTGACGGTACGGTCACGGCCAGCTTCTCGAACGGCCAGAACCTCAATGTCGGCCAGATCGCCCTCGGCACCGTAGCGAATCTGCAGGGCCTTTCTGCGAATGGTAACGGCGACTACTCCACTACGCTGGCGAGCGGTAGCGCTACGATTGGCGTCTCTGGTTCGGCGGGACTTGGCACTATGGAGGATGGTGCGCTTGAAGCTTCGAACGTGAATATCTCGGCGGAGTTCAGCGATCTCATCATCGCGCAGCGCGCCTTTGAGGCCAATTCCAAGGCCATCACTACCTTCGATACCGTTACGCAGGAAACCATCCAGATGATTCACTAATCCGCAACTTCATGCGCTAACCGGCGCTTGAACAACTGGGCGCCTCACTTCCTTCATGAAGTGAGGCGCTCTCGATTTGGTTGCGATATTGAGATAAACAGGCCTTTGCCGATAGCCAGCTCTATGCCATCGGCGTTTACGATTCTTGCTTCTAACCAGTGCTTGCGCCCTTCGCTTCTCACTACGCGGCCTTCGAGACGTACTGGCTTTGGCGCGTCTGCAGCGGAGGAGGGAACTGGGCGCTTATAGTCCACTTCCATCCGCGCTGTCATTGCTACGGCGCCGCTGAGGCGGACGGCTTTGCTCATGGTTTCGTCGAGCAGGGTGGCGATGATGCCGCCGTGTACGTAGCCGGGCGGGCCTTCATAGGTGTCGGGGACTGCGATATCGCAGATTACGCCGCCGTTCTCTGTGGAGTAGAACTGCAGGTGCAGCCCTACGGGGTTTGCTGTGCCGCAACCGAAGCAGCGGTTCTGGGCTGCGTGCGCTATGGGAGTCAGGTTTTCATTCATTGCTGTCATGGCTGATGATGGAGATAGCACCTTTGCGGATTCTACGGGATGACTATCAGGCTTTTTGCTTTTGCCGCTCTTATCTTGTTTCTTGCCGGCTGCCATTCTCAGGGCAGCCTTACTCCTCAACAGGCTGAGGGGCAGCAGCTCTACAACGGGCGCTGCGCTCACTGCCATGAAGAGAATGACCTGGCTCTCAAGCCAGCACCGCCGAATCTTGGCAGGGTCTTTCATCATGACAAGCTTCCGAGCGGTGCTCCTGCTACGGATGCCCAGATTGTTCGGACCGTTCTTGGCGGCAAAGGGAATATGCCTAGCTTTGCCGGGCGTTTTACGGATGAGCAGATGAGCGATCTGCTCTCGTATCTGCATGCCGGGATACGGTAGGTTGCGCGCGTTCGGCACAGTGGGGTTGGTTCTTCCGTGATTTATTTTGTGTGAGTTAGAAACGATAGCACAGGGACTGTGCAGTTTCTTTATTCCGGAACTGTGCAACTGTGCGAAGGACCGGGTGCAGGGTACCGAGTACAGGGGACAGTGGATTGTGCCGGTTGCTGACTGCATTGCCTGATCCTTTCTTTAGGTAAAAACAGAACGGCCCGATTGCTGGCGCAATCGGGCCGTTCTTTCTGCTTATTTTGAGTTTGGCATAGAAGG